>Ga0209745_1000034_pt1 | contig 74480 bp, 89 predicted proteins | sample BarGraNGADG00312_FD_184495 | JGI IMG/M metagenome (GOLD analysis project Ga0209745, IMG submission 184495) | Arctic peat soil microbial communities from Barrow, Alaska - Barrow Graham LP Ref core NGADG0004-312 (SPAdes) (version 2) | ecosystem: Environmental > Terrestrial > Soil > Wetlands > Peat... | reverse complement strand
GCACGGAGCACGGAGCAGGGGGCAGGGAGCACAGGGCACGGGGCATGGGGCATGGGGCACAGGGCAAGGCAGGCAGGCTGGTAAAAATCGCAATTCGTAATCCGCAAATCGCATATTCCGTTACTTTGTCCGTATATTTGCCTTTCGAAAATCAGGGAAGCAGCAGTGCAGATATGAACATCATGCTTAACAATGAACCCCTGGCGACAGAGGGCGAAAGCATTACCGTAGCCAGGCTGCTTGAGCTGAAAAAATACACTTTCAGGCTCCGGATAGTAAAGATTAACGGGCGGCTTATCAGTCGTGACAGTTATGATGACGAGGTTGTCAGGGATGGGGATAACGTGCAGGTGATCTACCTGATGAGCGGCGGTTGATTTGTAGATTTAAATTTAAGTGGTAAAGATTTGAAGCCCGATTTCTGGCACCGGTTCAGTTATAAAAACATAGTCGAGAAAATGCCGGCATGGATGAAGAACAGGTATGTTCTTACCCTGCTTGTTTTTCTTCTCTGGATCATTTTGCTTGACCCCAATAATATAATATCGCGTGTCCGCGAGACACATGCGCGTAACAAACTCATGAGGGAGAAAGAGTATTACATGGGCCGCATCGAGGAAGACCGCAGAAAGCTCAACGAACTCCGGACCAGCAACGAAAATCTTGAGAAGTACGCCCGGGAACATTACCTGATGAAGAGGTCTGATGAAGACCTGTTCATAATAGTCACACCTGAGCAGGAGCGCAAAATCAGGCGTGACCGGAAGGTATCAAAAACACCGAAGCCCGCCGTAAAGCAGGCTCCGGAGAGTTCAAAACACTGACTTATTATTTCTTCTTTTCAGCGTTGTATTTGGCATTCAGTCCTGTTATAATCGCAGCGGTGATATCAAGTGTTGAGTCACTGAAGAGGATCGGGCCGGGGAACTGTTTTGCAAGGATGTATTGATAATTATGATTTACATTAAATTCAGCAAGGTACTGGTTGATATATTCAAGCACCTGCCTCTGCGCCACGACGCTTTCCTCATTAAGGCTGCCAGCCATCTCGTCACGCAAAGCGAGGAGATTCTGTTGCTGCTGGGCAAGGGTCTGCTCAATCTCGGCAGCAGTAGCCCTGGTTATAAGACCTTTCTGTGCCTTATTCTGGTAATCTTTTACGTCCCGGTCAAATGCCTGTGATTTAGCCGTCAGCTCTGCCTCCTTGTTCTTTGACTTCTCCTGGAGTTCGGAGGTCTTGTCAATTGCCATGTCAAAGTGAGCGATGATGGAGTCAAGCTCGACAAAAGCAATGCCCTTATCAGCAGCCTGTTTAGTAGCCTCAGCCTTTCCTTTGGTCTTATCGCAGCCCGTGAGTACTACGACACCTGTGACAGCAATGATTACTGCTATAAGAGAGTTTTTCAGAAAAGATAATTTATTCATTTTCACAAATCAGATTATGGTTTAACAAATTGTTGCACAAACATACATAAATTTTAAATATGAAAAAGGAGAATGCGGTACCAGGCTAAGGAAAGGGAGGCCGTGAATTATCAGAATTCTGGGCAGGGTATAGCGTGAATCTTCTGTCCGCGCTTAATCATTGTTCCGGTGAATGAATAAATGAGTGACAACTCGTAAGCTCCTCCGGATGAGGTTATCAGGTTAGAAATTGTCATGTCATAGCTAAAGCCTATATTGAGCTGGTCGGTTTTAATGCCTATCATTCCTATGATAGCGTCGCCGGGCTGTGAAGTTATGATTGGAATACCCCTGTACCACACGCCAAAGACAAGCGGATGATTATAGTAATAAAGACCAATATCAGACTGGTAGTACTTTCCCTGGTAAACAAAGTTGGCAGCCACAGACATCACTTCGGTCAGTTTCTTTTTGAGCCGTCCGCGACTGACTATCTGGAAACCACCGTAAAAATCAAGCTTTATCGGTACAAAAGCTTCATCACCCCAGAAGGATGTTTTTGGCCGGAGGAGGTGGTCAACAGTGAAGCCTCCCCAGATCTTGTCATTATAAGCAAGGGCGGAGGTGGAGAAGTCAATGTCGGCTACATTATCAAACGGCGGAGGGACAATGGGAGGCAGTGTTCCGCCGGTGGTTATCTGACTGTTCCATACAAGCTTATTCAGGTCAAGCCCGAGATAGTAGAACTTAAAGCAGACACCAGGCCTTATATGCCAGTCGTCATTTATCTGAATATCGTACGAGTAGAGGATGCCTATGTTTGTAGTGCTGAGATCGCCTGATCCGGCCACATCATAGGTTGCAAGGAGGCCTATCCCGGAATTGAAATTGGGAACGGCCTTGTCGAAAGAGAAGCTGTAGGTCTGATAAACGCGAGGTATTGAAGGCCACTGGTCGCGCCAGTTCATGGCAACGCGATAATCTTCAGTAGCGCCAGCGAATGACGGAGCCAGATAGAGCTGATTTGCATAAAACTGGGAGAACTGAGGGTCCTGACCGCTGGCAAAAACAGAAATCAAGAATAGCAGACCGCTCAGATATTTAGTTCTAGCTAACAATCCGGTTCATTTTTTTATTAACACGAAAGTAGCTAATTATACGGCTAAACCCCAATAAGGTTACATCTAATTATATCAACAATCAGCCCATTTCGTGGAGAAGATATTAACAATGCCTGTAACAAGTTCCTTTGCTTCAATAATTTAAGAGGGTGACATCACCTGCCATCACAACTGGCTGGCCGTTACGGAATGTGCCCCTCACCTTCCAGACATAAACTCCGGGGGTGCAGATCTGTCCTTTATAATATCCGTCCCATCCCATAGCAATATCATCACTTTCAAACACCAGCATTCCAACCTTGTTATAGATTTTTAGATTGTACGAAGCAACGCCTGATGTCACCGGATGGAATACCTGATTATCTTCATCAGTGCGCTGGTTATAGTACCCTCCTGTAGGCCCGCCTGCATTGGGCATAAAGGCGTTGGGGAACCTTATAAAAGTGCCATTGTCGGTGAAGGCGTCATTAATGGTCAGTGAGTCAGCACATCCGTTCTCAGAGTATGCCACCAGTGTCACATTATAGCTGCCCGCCCGCTCATACTTATATGAGGGGTCTGACAGGGTTGAAAAAGTTCCGTCGCCGAAATCCCACAGGTACTGCACGGCTCCCGTTGAAAGATTTATAAAGCTGGCTTTGTCGCTTTCGCCCCAAGGATCATTTTGTCTTATCTCAAATGAGGCTGAAGGTCCGGCCCATGCTTCTATTACTTCTGTTGCCACAGTCTTACGGCCTCTCTGATCAGTGAGTGTCAGGCTGACCTTATAAGTCCCTGGAAGGTCATAGATATAATCAGGATTATTTTCATGTGATGATCCGCCGTCGCCAAAACTCCATTCTGCGGTTCCTGTGGCTGCGTCAGGATTCCGGAAACTGACATGCAGAGGTACACATCCCGACGTGACTGAAGCGCTGATCACTGCACCCGGCATAGTAGCTTGAGTTACTGAGACGTCATCCTTTCCTGACTTACTGATTTTAATATCGTTCTCCCCTGCCCCGGTCGGAGTTTTTATGCCGTTCTGCCTCTCGGTGACGCCGCCAGGTGCAGGCTCAGCCCTCACCGTCCCTGATGCGGCTTCTGTAACTGTCACCTTAGGTATTTCGTTTTCATTCTGACGCTCCGTCATGATTTCAGTATTAGCACCTGTTACGGTCTGCCCGTTCTTTGGCGCCAGGTCATCCGGCACGGTGTCTTTCCCACGCGGGGGTGTGAGAAGCATCAGTCCTGCCACGGTCAGTCCGGCAATAACTGCAGAAACATAATAGATATTGAAGCGGGTGGGATTGAACCTGAGGAACTCCTTCCGGTCAAGGCGATGCATAAAACGGCCGGTAAGGTCGCTCTCTGCCACCATCTCTTTCTCTTCCAGCTTATTGCGGAAGAGGTTCTCAAGGTTATTATCTCTTTCCTCCTCAGTCATTCCCTTTTCAGGTATATTTTCCTTTAAGCTTTGCCAGGTCCTCAAGCTTTTTCCTGAGTATTGCCCTGGCCCTGCTATATTGTGATTTTGAAGTGTTTACATCAATACTAAGCATTTCAGCTATCTCATGATGTTTAAAGCCTTCTATTGTATAAAGGTTAAACACCATCCTGTAACCGGGTGAGAGTTCATTAAGCACCCTGTAAAGATCCTCAGCCGTGTAAAAATCCTCTTCAAACCCGTTGGTGCCGGTCTCTGTACTCACATAATCATCTATGTCAATCTGATGCTTATGACGCAGATTTTTATGATAATATGTGATTGCCGTGTTCACCGTCACCTTTCTCAGCCATCCTTTAAAAGAACCTGTTCCCGAGTATTCCCCAAGATTAAAGAAAATCCTGAGGAAGGCTTCCTGCAGCATATCTTCAGCTTCAGGCCTGTCAGTAGCATATCTCAGACAGACGCCGAGCAGATAACCTGAATACTGTTTCCAGAGCATCTGCTGTGCCTTTCTGTTGTGCCTGATGCAGCCCTCAATGATATGTTGGTCGCTCATCATCAGCTGAGCACATTATCAAGACATCCTATGACTTCAAATGGTTGCACTTTCCCGGATTATTTTTCGAAATAACATAAAAATGTGATAAATCAGCCTCAACTAATGATAAACGTCATTTATGACAGGATTATTCAGTTATACCTTTGGAAACTTATTAAACCATCAGAAAAAAATGTTCAACAAATTCATCGCTACCATCCTTCCATATTTTCCGAAAAAGTTCATATGGATCTTTTCACGTTCATACATTGCTGGTGAAACGATGGCAGATGCCATGCGCGAATCAAAGGACCTGAACTCAAAAGGCATAAAAGTAACCCTTGATGTGCTGGGTGAATTCATCAAGACACTCGATGAAGCCGAGGAGAACAAGAAGGAGTACTTAGAGCTGATAGAAGAGGTACAGCGGAGCGGCGTTGACGGTAACTTCTCACTTAAGCCGACAAGCTTCGGCATGCTGATCGATAAAGAGGTATGCTATAAGCTTATGAAGGAAATAGTTGCCAGAGCAGCTTCATATAACAGCTTCTGCAGGATAGATATGGAAGATTCTCCGTGCACCGACATGGAGATAGATCTGTACCGCAGGCTTCACGCTGAATACCCGAAGAACGTCGGGCTGGTGGTGCAGGCTTATCTTAAGAGAACTTTCGGTGACCTGGAAAAGATGCTTGATATGAACAGTTCTGAGATTCCCACGAACTACAGGCTGTGCAAAGGCATCTATGTTGAACCAGCCGCAATCTCGTTTAAAAAATACGAAGAGATTAACAAGCATTATCTGGAAGACCTGGAATTCATGTTCAAAAACAAAATATTTGTCGGTATTGCAACTCACGACAAACCTGTTATTGATAGTGCCTGCGAGCTCATCAGGAAGTATAACGTACCCAAAAATATGTATGAGTTCCAGATGCTCTATGGTGTGACCCCCAGGCTTAGGCAGACCATTGTTGATGCCGGGCACGCAATGAGGGTATATGTGCCTTTCGGAAAGAAATGGTTTGGCTATTCAACAAGGAGATTGAAAGAGAATCCTAAGATGGCAAGCCATATCATGAAGGCAATATTTGTCAAGAAATAATATTTAAAGATATTCAGGCTCTCCGCTTAGAGGAAGCACACAATGATCAGTAGCGCATCCCTGGCGGGGCGCCGTTATATCTTAGCGCGTTTTGGTTTTGTAAATAAGTGAATCATGGAGCTCCCGTATGCGGGTCAGCTCCATAGCAGAGATGTATGGAGCCGGAGGAGGAGGATCCTCCGGTAACCCTGTGGAAAGCAAATAGATAACAGGCAGAAGGATCAAAGGGTTGAAAACGAGCATCTGTCCGGAGGGTATGCCGCCTTTTTCACCGGCTGCCACAGCCTGCAAATGCCTGATGACCTCATAGTTGGCTGCAGGGTCATCAAGTCTGGTGGCGGCTGTAAGTCCCTGGTAAGCAGATATTTTAAGATTATTTGCTGCATTGATTAACTCCTGGTCTGCATCAGGCCGGTCAGCCATGATCTCTGCCCTCATATTATTCAGCCTGGGAATAATCACAACCGCAGGGATCACCAGCGTGTCTTTGCTGAGATAAATGCCGGCGATATATTCTTTTGTAAGCAGCGTATCACCCACAACCATCCGAAAATTCTTGTATCCAAGGCAGGAGAACCTGACAGTATCATGAGGACGGGCATAGAATGAGACCATCCCCCGGGTGTCGGCAGCACCCGCCGATTTGCCTTTGATTATATATTGGGCTCCTGTCAGTGGTTCACGGGTATCAGCGTCGAGCATGATACCATTAAACAGTACCGGCTCTGCCTGCTGGCCCGACACCCCCGTCATTGAACAAATGACAAGGAGAAAAAGAAAGGTGAGACAGTACCTGCCAGCACTATTTGCGCAGGATGATCTCGTCGATTGTTCTTTTCGGAACATGATGAACGCGTGCGTCATCTCTCCAGTATTTCACATCGTTATTCTTAATGGTTTCGAGGACCACCTTTTCAACCGGTTTTCCGAGAGCAAGTACAAGTAGTATCTCGTATTCCCTGGGTATCTCCATCGCTGCTCTCAGTTTTTCCTTCTTCACTGAAGCAATAATACATCCTCCCAGGCCGGCATCTGTTGCTCCGAGCATGATGCTCTGTGCAGCTATTCCATGATCCACTCCGAAGGAATCAGATATCTCCTTATCGCCAAGGATTATTATATATGCAGTTGGTCTCTCGCCGGGGTCAGGGCCTTCCCATGTTGTAAGGTAGCCGGCCCATGCAAGACAGGAATAAACAGCCGGACGCTGTTTGGGATCATTAACGAGGATATACTTCAGCGGTTGACGGTTGGCGCCGGAAGCCGAATGGCGGGCCAGGTCAACCAGTGAGACCAGGGTTGCCGTGTCTATAGCATATTTCTCATCAAACCTGCGGTATGTTCTCGTTTTCTCTATTAGCTGTCTGAGATTCATATTCTGAATTTTGGCCAAAGATACATAAAAATACTCCCGGGTTCACGCCAGGGAGTATTTCAAAAATCATAAGGGAACAACACTTGAAGATTATCTCTTCAATGCCTCGTCATACCGGTCTCCAATGATGTTCCAGTCAAGCAGTTCCCAAAAATTCTTAATATAATCTGGCCGCCTGTTCCTGTAGTCGATGTAATAGGCATGCTCCCATACATCACAGGTCATCAGCGGTACCAGACCGGAACGCATAGGGTTGCCGGCATTCTGTTCCTGTGTTATGGTAAGTCTGCCGTCAGGCTTCATGCACATCCAGGCCCAGCCTGAGCCGAAGAGTGAGGTCGCGGCCTTCGTGAAGGCTTCCTTAAAACCGGCAAAAGACCCGAACTCAGATTCAATAGCGCGTGCAAGAGTCCCGTGAGGCTCCCTCCTTCCGGTTGGGGAGAAGGTGGCGAAATAAAACGTATGATTCCAAATCTGGGCGGCATTGTTGAAGATACCTCCCTCAGCTTTTTTGATCATTGTCTCAAGTGAAGCCTCCTCATACGGCGTTCCCACTACCAGGTTGTTGAGGTTATTTACATAAGCAAGGTGATGCTTGCCATGATGATACTCAATGGTCTCAGGGCTCAGCTGCGGAGCAAGTGCATCTGCGCTGTAATTCAGTGGTGGAAGTTCAAATTTCATAGCCTGATCAGTTTAGTATTATTTATGCATAAAGATACAAAATTGACTTCAGAGACAGGATGTTCACAGAAGAAATATCCTGTCAGGCATGCCTGGAATAACTTTCTTTTCACGTGCTACCGAGAAGAGGCGCTCAATAGCTGACTTCCCCTCCCGACCCAGTGAAAGGCTGAATTCATTTACATAAAGGCTGATGTGTTCCGCTGTCACGGCGTCATCAATCTCACGGGCATTCTTCCGTATAAAATCAACTGATGCCGAAGGATTGGCGTAAGCGTATTCGATGCTGCGCCTGATTGATCTGTTAACTTTCGCGGCAATGTCCTCATTGACATTGCGTTGCACAACAATACCGCCCAGCGGGACAGGCATCCCGGTCATTTTCTCCCAGTACTCACCCGTATCTGCAACCTTCTGCAGTCCGAGTGCATGGTAGGTGAACCTGGTCTCATGGATGATGAGGCCGGCGTCGACCTCGCCCGAGAGAACAGCTTCGGGTATATCAGAAAACAGATACTCCCGTTTCCGCGATGCTCCGGGCCAGAAGATGCTGAAGAGAAGATTCGCTGTGGTATATTTCCCCGGTATGGCAATGAGTGCCTCATTAAGCTCGTCAGGGTAGATCTTATGCCGGCTGACCACGATTGGACCGTTATTCCGTCCCAGGGCGCTGCCTGAATCAAGGAGGAGATAGTTCGCTGCTGCCAGGGCATAGGCATGGAAGCTCATCTTGGTCACATCGACACTTCCTTCCAGAGCCCGGCGATTCAGCTCTTCAACATCGGCAAGGAACCAGTCAAAGGCGACCCCTTCAGTATCAACCCTTCCATGGGCCATAGCCTCAAAGATGAACGTATCATTGGGGCACGGCGAAAAACCAAGCGTAAGTTTCATCCTGTCTTTATAGTATTCAGTATGGTGATCATTGCTTTTTCAAGTTTCTTAAGTGCGAGGGGTATGTCCCAGTTCTTAAGGTTACGCGGTTCGACAATGTTAGACACTGCTCTGACTGATAGCCATTCAACGTGCATGATCGAGCAGGCGTAGGCAAACCATGCCCCTTCCATCGTCTCAATGTCGGGGTTCCACGCTTCCCTGATACGGTCGATAACGGGCTGTGACCCGGAGGCCATGTTCACCGTCGCCGCTGTCACAACCGGGAATTCTTTTCGCAGTATATCAAACCATTTGCCGCTGCAGTGTATTCTTCCTCCGCTGAAGGGCCACCTGTCAGGATCAGCCATGCTGGCGCTGAATATTGAAAGGAAGGTCCCGTTATCATCCAATCCCATATCAGCGAAGCAGTCAGAGTGAGGTATTACAACCGCACCGGGTGTCAGGGAGGAGATATAGCTCCCGGCAATGCCGGGATTGATCACCAGCGATGGGCTGACACCTGAGGAGAATCTCTTCTGCAGCGCCCATGACATAGCTGCTCCGCCAACGCCTGTGACCAGTAGCTCATATCTGCACTGTGTGGCTTTCATAGCTTGCTCCACAGCCTCAGCCTCAGAAGGATGAGCAACAGCGATTAATATATCATCCAGCCTGTTGTCCAAAATGTATTTTAGCCATTAACCTGATAAATATATTATTTTTGAACAATAAACCCCTCATTTCAATCAATCAATTAACACAGCGGCTATGATCTACCTGACAAGAAGAGAACGGTTCAGCTCTGCGCACAGAATGTTCCGGCCGGGTCTCAGTGATGAGGAAAATCTGCTGATCTACGGCAAATGCTCCAATCCTCTCTGGCACGGACATAACTATGTACTTAAGGTGACTGTCAGGGGTGAGCCAGACCCCGAGGCCGGTTACTTCATGAATGCTACGCGGCTGAGAGAGATCATCCATGAGAAGGTGATCGTAAAGCTTGATCATAAAAACATGAATGTCGAGACAGACTTCATGGCAGGCAAGGTAGCCACCACTGAGAACCTTGCAATGGCTATCTGGAATGAACTGCATGCTGCTGTCGCCGCGGAAGGTGCACAGCTTCATTGCGTAAAGGTGGAAGAAACTGAAAACAATTTTGTCGAATACTACGGATAATATGGAAAAAATAAATGACGGCAGCGGAAAGCTGACAGACAGCTACAACAAGATCGAGCGATGGAATCCCGAGGTTATCAAAGAAATATCGGGCTACTATAACAGGATACTGCAGTTACTGGGAGAAGATCCCGAAAGGGAGGGATTATTAAAAACCCCCGAAAGAGTGGCAAAGGCTCTCAGCTTTCTTACACGGGGTTATGAACAGGATCCTGAAGAGATACTCCGCAGTGCTATCTTCAAGGAGGAATACCGGCAGATGGTGATTGTAAAAGATATCGATATCTATTCAATGTGTGAGCACCATATGCTGCCCTTCTTCGGGAAGGCTCATGTTGCATATATCCCTGACGGATATATCACCGGTCTGAGCAAAATTGCCCGCGTGGTGGAGACGTATGCAGCAAGATTGCAGGTGCAGGAGCGGCTGACGACACAGGTCCGAAACTGTATCCAGGATAACCTGAAACCCCTGGGGGTGGCTGTGGTAATCGAGGCGCAGCATATGTGCATGCAGATACGCGGTGTTCAGAAGCAAAACTCCGTCACTACCACATCTGCCTTCACCGGATGTTTTCTTTCAAACCTGAACACCCGCGAGGAATTTATACACCTCATCGGAAGCAGGCTCCACTGAAAGTAATGCAGTTTTTAAATATCTATCTTCAGTCTATGAAAGCATTCATATTCCCCGGACAGGGATCGCAGTTCCCGGGCATGGGTAAGGATCTTTATGATAACTACCCGGCTGCCCGTGAAATGTTTGAAAAATCCAATGAGATCCTTGGCTTTCGCATAACGGATATCATGTTTGCAGGCACGGAAGAAGAGCTTCGGCAAACAAGGGTGACCCAGCCGGCCATCTTCATCCATTCGGTGATACTGACGACGGCGATGGGCAAAGATTTTGATCCTGCTATGGTCGCCGGTCATTCACTGGGTGAGTTTTCAGCTCTTGTTGCTGCCGGAGCGCTCACTCTGGAAGAAGGACTGAAGCTGGTTGCCGGCAGGGCCGAGGCCATGCAGAAGGCCTGCAGCATCACTCCATCAACTATGGCAGCTGTGCTTGGCATGGACGATGCAACAGTTGAAGAAGTATGCAATTCATTGCCTGAAATTGTTGTACCTGCAAACTACAATTGTCCCGGACAAATTGTTATCTCCGGTACTGTTGAGGGTGTCAGCAGAGCCATGGAAGAGCTGAAGAAGAAGGGAGGCAAGAGAATACTGCCTCTTGCTGTCAGCGGCGGATTTCATTCGCCATGCATGGAGCCGGCCCGCAAAGAACTGGAGGAAGCCATCAGGGGCGCTCACTTTACGAGGCCCGCCTGTCCTGTCTATCAGAACGTCACAGCCATGCCGGAAACCGACCCTGACAGGATAATGCAGAATCTTGTTGCACAGCTGACATCACCTGTCAGATGGAAACAGACAATAATAAGGATGATCGCTGACGGTGCGGTAACATTTGTTGAAGCAGGTCCGGGGAATGTTCTCCAGGGCCTCGTAAAAAAGATCAATAAAGATGTTGAGACATTGGCGGCAACGGTCAGCCGCTGACTGAAATAACAGCCATTCCCAACTTACCGTCCATACGTATAACGAGAGGTTTATCAAACCTGACATGCCTGAAGAATTTACCGGTGCTTATGACCTTCTGATCCTTCAGCCTGTCCCATATTATCTTCCCCTCACCTGAGTCCTGGTTAACTGACAGGTAACCGATCTTCATAGAGGTAACGTTATGGAAGAAATGTGAGCCCAGGGATGCATCAACCCGGAAATTAGGCAGTCCAACTTCGACAATGACCCTGGCGTTCGAAATCTGAGGCCAAACCACGGGGATGCCGAGGAACCTGTCTTTTGTGCCCCACCTGCCAGGTCCGATAAGCACATACCTGCGATTTTCAAGCATCATCTTCCTGTTAATGATTTCAATCTCCTCAGCCATCTCAGTGGTCCTCAGGTTATCAAACTTTTCCGGCTCAATATAAATAAGGTCTGTTATATCATCTATATGACCGTTACCCATACTCTTCTCCGATATGAGGATCATGTCATCAGAAGAGATGCTTTCAGGGTCTATTGAGTATTCTGCGTCGCTTCCGACCAGCGGCTTGACCTGGAGCAGGTAAAATGAAGCCTTACCATCATCGTCTTTTGTCAGGTCAACTGCAAATTCAATCTCTACGGGAGCACCGAAAGCTTCCCTTGAGACCTCAAGCACTTTCTTCAGTGTTGAAGCAAGGGGGATATAATCATACTTCAGTATATTGGCAAAGTTGACTACCCTGGGTCCTTCATCATATAGTCCGGGCGTAAGCGTATCATTGTCGAGATTCAGAACAGATGCCAGGTGCTGCAGAGTGCCGTCGGCCTCAGCTCTTTTGATATCAAGCTTAACCAGGCCTGCACTCTCGCCTTCAAGCAGGTTGAACTCGCTATTCGCCAGGTTTACAGCATAGAACTCCTTCTGTGAGTAGCTCGAAAGATCATCAAGGGAGACAACATCAAGAGCCGGGTATGATGGTGAAAACCTGAAAGCTCTCTCACCATCCAGCACATACTGGCCGAGGCCGAGAGCCATGACAGCAAAGCCATCCTCAGGCGTCATGTTTGCGACCGGATAGAAGTTGAACGACTGGGCTGTACCACTTATGTGAGGGTAAAAGGCGCTGCCATATTTGTTACCAACAACTGATTGTATCACGACGGCCATCTTCTCCTGTTCCACCTTGAAGTTTATCGCGTCAAAATAAGTCCGTGAGTTGACTGAATAAATGGAAGCAAAGACGAGTTTTATGGCGCTGAGTAGCTGCCTGAACCGTACCTCCGGGTCACGGTGATTATTTGGAAGCAGGTAAGTACCGAATATTCCGGAAAAAGGCTGGCTCAGAGAATCTTCAAAAAGGCTCGAGGATCTTACTGCAAGAGGACGCTTATTGTGTTTAATGAAGATCCTGAGTTTATGCTCCAGGTCGCTGCTCAGGCTGGCATCAAGGAACTGTTTCTGCAGGTCATTGAAGTCTTTTTCGCTGTTCACCTCCTTCCAGAGGTGGTTGCTTTCCATGAAATGGTCGAACTCATCCGTTCCGACAATAGCAGTGACAGGTGTTTTGATGTTTATATCGGGAAGAAGACGACCAAGCTCAAAGCTGTATATCAGAGTATTTATGAATGCGAGGCCACGGCCCTTGCCTCCCAGTGATCCGCTTGCAAGACTGACAACATTTGACTCATCAAAAACAAGTGAATCGTCAAAATTGACCACCTTGCCCTTGTTCATTTCAATTCTTCTCTTGCTGATGATATCAATCAGAAATTCCCTTAAATCTTTCAGGCTCTCAAAGTCAGAGATCTTGATAGGATTCATCATCTTTGCGATCTTCACCTCGCCCCTGGCCATAAGCCATAGAGAGAAGTGGTTCTTCATTCCGTGGTAGACCAGGGAGTCTTCAGGGACAGTCTGCAGGAAAGCTTCAAACTCCTTCATTGATCTGGCTACGGCTATCTGGCGGCCTTTTGTGTCGCGATAAACAAAATGGCCGAATCCCAGGTAATAAGTAATGAACGACTTGATATCCTGAAGCAGGGTCTCCGAGTTCTTATTGATGAAGCTTGCCCTGAGCATGGTTGCATACTTTGCATTTTCAGGGTCAGAGGACTGAAGTACTGTAGGCAGGTTAGGCTGCTCCTGCCTTATATGCTGTATAAGATCGAATCCTGCCATGCTGTAAAGCACGCCGTCCTTAGGAAATCTCATGTCGGATATGACACCAAGGAGGTTGTCTTTGTACCTTGTATAAACAGATATTGCCTCCTCCCAGGTAGTTGCAAGAAGTATCTTTGGTCTTGCCCTGAGCTTCAGCACTTTGTAAAGTTCATCCGAGGAAACATCTTCTATCAGACTGCGGGTCTGGTCAAGGATGAGTGTGTACAGCATCGGGACATACTCGGAGTAATAATCTGCAGCATCTTCAATTAACAGTATAACGCCCGTAAGTCCTTTTTCCGTGTCATTCTCTACATTAACCTTATCTTCAAGAAGCTTGGCCATAGCGAAGAAGACCCTTGATTCGCCGGTCCATACAAAATAGCTGTCAAAAGGTACACCAAGGCTTTTCTGGTTCTTAACAAAGGGTATATCACCGGGATTGTTGAGCAGTAAGAATGTAGGGATGTATGGATATTTCTCCTTGATCTTCCGGCATAGCGCCATAGGGTTACCTTTGTCAACGCCAACCATGATGATGATCATATCATAGTGTCTTGATTCGAGGCGGGAAAAAGCCTCATCTTCTCCTGAGACGCCGGTGACTCTGGGCAATGAGGTAAGGCTCATCTGGTAGTATTCGCCCAGCATCCGATCCGAGAACCGCCCCTCACCCTCAATGGAATATGCGTCATAAAGGCTTGCTACTAGAAGTATTTCCTTTACCATGAAGGGCATGAGGTCATGAAAGACATCCCGTTCGGCATTGTGACGGTCAAGGAACTTCTGCAGAAGCTTTCTGCTCGAAAGCCCTTTGATATCTTCATCTCCGGTATCGTTATCCATGGATGAAGCAGGGAACGATCCTGCAGTAAGGCTGTTGATATAACCGGTTATAAGTCCTGAGATATTTCTTATCAGATCGCGTTCCTCTTTCAGGAAAGGGCCTTCATATTCTTCCATGAACTCACGGGTATAGAAAATCTCTATTGTACCCTTGCATTCAATGGTATCAAAGTCCTGCACCATTTTCCACGCTGTCTCACTGAAACCAGGGGTTTCAAAAGACTTTTCACCGTATTTTATCCGTGCAGCAGTAAATTCAGGATATTGCCATGCGGATGGCAGCGTCAGAACTATATGCATGAGCGTCTCGTCAACAGGTTTCCTTTCCTTAAGGATCTGTGTTGTCCGATTAATACATGCAAGTTCTTTCAGGCGTTCCTGCTGGTCATGTAAAACGCGGTTATATCCCGCGTCATCTACAGGTTGTACATCCATAAAGGCATCTGATAAGATCAGATGCCAAAATTAGTAAAATAGATTTATACTGAGGTAAATATTCTCAGCCGGGAGCGGCTACTTAACCTTCCAGGTCGAGCCGCTGTTCAGCAGGTCATCCACCGACCTGATCTTTGATTTGGCCCGGACCCTTTCATTTTGTTCAAGCATGGCACCGTCATAGGTCTGCGATTTTACCTCCCTGATAACTCCAAGGGCAACCGGGTATTCAGGATACTGCATACCGGCAAGCATGTAATGTAACCCCGGATCAGGTTCATGGGCATCATGTACAAGCAGGTCCTTTTCTGTTATTCCGCCTTCTCCCATCTTCACCACTTTCAGCCTGAGACCGTCAAGAAGCAGGCCCTTGTCGCGGCCTTTGCCAAATATCATCGGTTTTCCATGATTAAGCACGATGGTCCTGTCATCCCTGACCTCCTTATTCGTAAAAACATCATGTACGCCGTCATTGAAAATGACACAATTCTGTATAGCCTCAACCACAGCAGTACCATGAAAGAGAGCGGCTGCCTTATAAACCTCATTTGAAAGCTGGAGGTTATAGTCGATGGTGCGTGCAAAGAAACGTCCGCGGGCTCCGATTACCAGCTCACCTATTTTAAAAGGTTCCTCAATAGTTCCATAGGGCGAGGTCTTTGTCACCAATCCCTTTGCTGAAGTCGGCGAGTATTGCCCTTTGGTGAGTCCGTAAATCTCGTTATTGAACAGGATGATTTTAATGTCAATATTACGTCTGATCGCGTGAATAAAGTGGTTGCCTCCGATGGCAAGTGCATCACCATCGCCTGTCATCTCCCAGACCATCAGGTCGGGATTGGCGATCTTGATGCCGGTGGCTATTGCCGCGGCTCTGCCGTGGATTCCATGAAAGCCATAGGTATTCATATAGTAGGGCAACCGCGAAGAACATCCAATACCAGATACGAACACATATTTTTCCTTTGGTACGCCCATCTCGGCAAGGGTCTTCTGCAGCGAAGCAAGTATTCCGTGATCCCCGCATCCCGGACACCACCTTACTTCCTGATCACTCTTGAAATCTTTCGCAGTGTATTGCAGTATATTTGTGTCGGCCATATTATTTACCCTCTAGTAATTTTATACAATAGTCCTTAATCTCTTTAATGGTGAATGGCAATCCCTGTATCTTATTATACTGATGGTATGTGAACTTCTGGTGTTTCATCCTGAGATAGTTCGCGAACTGTCCGTTATTCAGCTCACAGACAACCAGTTTTTTATAACCTGCAAACACCCTGCTGACGTTTTTAGGCAGGGGCCTGATATAGTTGAAACTGGCAGCTGAGACCTTATAACCCTCTTCGTTCAACTCGGTGGCGGCGCTTATCAGATGTCCGTAAGTACTTCCCCACCCAATCAGAAGGAGGTCTCCGCTCTTTTTGCCGGTGACCTGCAGGTCAGGCACTTCCGACACGACACGTTCAACCTTTTCATCTCTTAGTTTAACCATGATCTCATGGTTTTCGGGGGTATAAGACACAGATCCCTTTATTGTCTTCTCGAGGCCACCGATACGGTGTTCCATTCCGGGCATGCCGGGCACGGCCCAGCGACGTACAAGCGTCTTCGGGTCTCTCTTGTAAGGAAGATAGGCTTCATCGGTCCTGACAGCCCATGGGACAGTGATAGAAGGCAGATCCTTCATTGCAGGTATCTTCCACGGTTCTGATCCGTTTGCCAGGTAGCTGTCAGTGAGCAATATCACAGGGGTCATATGTTCAATGGCAATTTTTGCAGCTTCGTATGCATACTTAAAGCAGTCAGAAGGTGTTCCGGCAGCAATTACTACTACGGGGCTCTCGCCGTTTCGTCCGTACAGTGCCTGCCAGAGGTCAGCCTGTTCAGTCTTTGTGGGCAGGCCTGTCGAAGGTCCGGCCCTCTGCACGTCCACTACCACCAGTGGCAGTTCAGTCATTACGGCCAGGTTAATGGCCTCCGACTTCAGTGCCAGTCCAGGCCCTGAGGTACTTGTCACTGCCAGGCGGCCGGTGTAGCTGGCGCCGATAGCGGTGCATATACCGGCTATCTCATCTTCCGCCTGCAGGCTCTTGACGCCTAGGTCCTTGCGCAGTGCCAGTTCCTCAAGGACACCGGTAGCCGGAGTTATAGGATAGGAGCCTATAAAGATTTTGAGACCTGCCTTCTCTCCGGCGGCCAGAAAGCCCCAGGCAGTCGCCTGGTTGCCGTTGATATTCCTGTAAACACCTTTCTCGATAGGGGCCGGACTCACGTGGTAAGATGGCGTAAGTGCCTCAACGGTCTCGGCATAATAGTATCCTGCCCTGAGAACCTTGCTGTTAGCTTCGGCGACCAGCGGTTTCTTTCCGAATTTCTCTTCAATAAAATCTTCAGTATACTTCAGCTTGCTGTCAAATAACCAGTAGACTATTCCCAGTGCGAACATGTTCTTCGTCCTTAAGACAGTCTTGGGATCAATGTCCATGTCCTTGAGAACTTCCTTAACAAGTGATGTGATCGGTGCAGGGATAAGGTTCATGGCTTCAAGCTTGTCTTCGACGAAAGGGTCTGCCTTATAGCCTGCACGCTGTATTGATTTCTCAGTGAAATTATCACTGTCATATATAATGGTAGAACCTTCCGTGAGCCACCGGGCGTTGGCGCGCACTGCTGCCGGGTTCATCGCGACGAGTACATCTGCAAAATCACCGGGTGTGTTTATGTGTTTATGTCCGATATGGACCTGAAAGCCGGAGACACCTCCCACGGTGCCCTGAGGCGCTCTGATCTCAGCAGGGTAATCGGGAAAAGTAGAGATATCATTTCCGAACAGGGCAGAGGTGTTGGAAAAGAGAGTGCCTGTAAGCTGCATCCCGTCACCTGAGTCGCCGGAGAATTTGATCACTACAGCGTCCCTTTCTATGACCTTTGATCTTTTTGACATGGTTATTATCTTGATTTTTGTTTCAACAAGTCGGTAATAAAAGTAACCAATTTTAAGGAGTTAAGTTCACCAAACACTCTAATATGAGTATGATTTTGGTCATGTTTCGTCCGGCCAAATAACCAATTCAACAGCATACAGATATTGCAGCTGTAAGTTTAGAGTCGTAAATGTGGGTCAGGGCAGGTTCAGTTCCAGATATCTGCCTTCTTAAGGTTGATGTTGCTTTCGAAAAACATCCGTGCTATCTTTTCAAAATAGTCGGTAAAATCGGATACGAAGAAAAGATCCTGCTCAGCTCTGCCGCTGTTGAGGAGGTTATTTTTTTCAAGCACATCTCTTAGCCTGGCAGCCACTATCCTTGCAGAATCGACTACATCAACCCTGAAATTGAAGAATTTGCTGATCTGGTTGCGCACTATCGGATAGTGTGTGCATCCCAGGATCAATGCATCGATATCAGTCAGGCCTTTATCAGAGAGATATGTACGTATTATTGCATTGCTTATGTCATCGAATATGAAACCTTCCTCTATCATCGGCACAAGCAGCGGCGTAGCGAGCGAAAAGACGCTGGTCGACGGAGATGCTTCATGTATTTTTTTTTCATATGTGCCTGAACTGATGGTCCTTTTGGTACCAATAACGCCAAGTTTTTTGTAGTTGCCGGCAGCAACATGTTCAACGACCGGATTAATGACATCCATAATCAGGGTCCGGTCACTGTACTCACCCAGGAGACTCTCGTAAGCGGAGGCCGAGGCGGAGTTACAGGCAATGAGGACCAGTTTAGCGTTATATCCAAGCAGGAATTCAGTTATACGTCTCGAGTAGTTACGTATTGCCTCCTCCGATTTGTCACCGTAAGGAAGATGGGCCGTATCACCGAAATAGATGATCCTTTCACCCGGCAGCGATTGCCTTATGGCATGGGCTACTGTCAGCCCGCCAACACCTGAATCAAAGACACCTATCGGACGATTTCCTGCTTCCATATTACTTTTAAAAGAAAGGCTGTCCGCTGGTTGGCGGACAGCCATGTCTCTGTTAGATAAATCTTACTTAAGTCCCATCCTGGTTTTTACAAGCGGGGCCATATCAGTGCTTTTTAAAGGGTCAAAATAGACCAGGGTACGGACATCGTAAACATATGTGAATCCTCCCTCTTTGGCCACGGCAGTGATCACAGCGGTAACCTTTTCAATAATAGGATTAAGCAGTGAAGCCTGTTTATCCTGCAACTGCGTCTGAGCCTGCTGCTGGAAATTTGAAATACGGTTCTGCATATCTGCAAGCTCCTGTTCCTTGTTGGCTTTAACCAGATCGGTAAGGGTCTTGCTGTCTTTTACATACTGGTCAAGTTTGTTGTTGTACTCAACCTGCATCAGCTCAAGGGCATTGGTGAGCTCCTGGCCATATGCGTTATAAGCTTTCATTGCCGTGTCATACTCTGGCAGAGCCATGATGATATCATCCCTGTTTATATGGCCTGTTTTGAATGATTGTGCAACAACATCCTGTGCCGTTAAAATCAAAGCAGCAAACAGGAGTAATACAAATACTTTCTTCATTGTCTTCTTTTTCAAATTAATCGTGCAAATGTAATTATTTAATTTTTATAACCGAGTTTTTGCAATACCTGATCGGACAGGTCATATTTTGGGTTGGCGAACAGGATTTCTGACCCTGACGAGGTGTCAAAGATCACAGCGTAGCTACCTTCCAGAGAGATCTCCTTAATTGCTTTAAGTATCTCATCCTGAATTGGTTTAACCATCTCTTCACGTTTCTTATAGAGTTCGCCTTCCATTCCGAAGTATGTGTTCTGCAGATCCTTGATCTCTTTTTCCTTGGCAATGATTGCTTCCTCTCTTTTTTTCTTCTGGTCCTGAGACAGAAGCACAACTTCTGCCTGGTAATCCTTATACATCTGCTCAACGGCAGCATATCCGTCTGCTACCTCTTTTTCCCATCCCTGGGACAGTTTGTCGAGCTGTTGCTGAGCAGCAGTGAAAGCGGGAATGTTGTTTCTTATATACTCGCTGTCGACAAAAGCGAACTTCTGGGCAACGCCGCTCAGTGTAGCTGCGAGCACCAACACTGTCATAATAATAATCTTCTTCATAGCTTTTTGTGTTTGAATGTTATTTTAATTAGAATTGCTGGCCTAATACGAAGTGGAACTGACTGCCTGCATTATCAGCCTTGGTTCCTGTTACAGGCTGATCGAACCCATATCCCCAGTCTATACCAAGAAGACCGAACATTGGCAGGTTTGCCCTGAGGCCTACACCGGCAGACCGGCACATCCTGAATGGGTTAAACTCGCCAAGACTGTACCATGCTTTTCCGGCTTCCAGAAATGCAAGTCCGTAGATAGTTGCCTGAGGATTCAATGAAACGGGATACCGAAGCTCAAGAGTCAGTTTGGAATAGACATTACCTGATTCCACCGCCACGCCGTCCTTGATAACCACCGGCGTAAGGGAGCCGTTGGTATAGCCCCGGTCAGCTATCACATCACGCGCGGTGATACTATATCCTGTCATGCCGTCACCACCGAGATAGAAGTTTTCGAATGGTGACGGTCCTATGTCCGGGTTGTAGTAACCCAGATAGCCGAACGCCACTCTTGAACTAAGGACAAGCTTGTCATCAGATGACAGCGGAAAATAGTAATCTGCTTTAAAAACGGCTTTGTAGAATTCAATCCATTTATATCTCACCTCATCAGATACACCTGAAAAATCCTTGCCGCTGATCAAAGAATAAGGAGGTGTTGCCTGCAGAGAGAGAGAGAATGTTGAGCCGCTGCGCGGATAAATAGTATTAGGTCCGGCGGAGAATCTTGTCAGCCTGGCAGTCAGCGAAGCGAGGTTGGAAGTCCCGTTGGAGAACAAGAATCTGTACTGTGTATAATTGTGCATGTTGTACCTCTGGTAAGCGGCCTCATAATATATCGAGAAATAATCGTCAGGCCATTCAAGTCTCTTTCCAAAGCCTGCTGAAGCGCCGGAAATGATCATATGCTGGTTTCCGGGTTGCTTCGCACTCATTCCATTGGTCATGAGGGAGTGGTAATAAGAGAGTGACAGGGTGTTAGGCTTCTTGCCACCAAGCCATGGTTCAATGAAGGAGATATTATATGATGAGTAAACGCGGCCGTTCGACTGGAGCCTTATTTGCACTGACTGGCCATCTCCTGAAGGGTAAGGTCTCCATTCACTCCATTTGAAGAAGTTACGCATTGAAAAGTTGTTAAACCTTACCCCAACGGTTCCTACAAGCATGCCTGCGCCCCATCCTCCTGAGATCTCGAACTGGTCATTCGCCTTCTCCTCAAGCTCATACAGCAGGTCGACGGTGCCGTTAACCTGATCAGGAATTGGCAGCGGATTAATCTTTTCGGGGTCAAAATGGCCCAAAACTGCTACCTGTCTCACGGAGCGGATGATATTCTCCTTGCTGAAGAGATCACCCGGGAGGGTATAAAGCTCACGTCGGGCCACGTGCTCATTTGTACGTGTGTTACCCGTAATAATAATGTTATTCAGGTTTGCAGGGTCGCCTTCAAATATACGAACCTCCAGGTCAATTGAATCTCCTTCCACTCTCTTCTCAACAGGAGTCAGCCTTGAGAAGAGGTAACCATAGTTAAGATAGAGTGAGTTGACGGCATCTTCATCCTCAATGAGCCTCTTGGTGATCATGGTCTGGTTATATACATCGCCGCTTGGGAAGTTAAATACTCTGTTGAGCTGATCCTTGGTATATATACTGTTTCCCACCCAGTCTACATGCCTGAGATAATACTGGTTGCCTTCGTTAACTTTCACCACCAGTTTTATTTTGCCCTTATCGTCAGAATAAGCATATGTCGAATCTTTGATGATCCTGAAATCACGAAAGCCGTTTTCGTTATAAAACTTAATAAGTTTCTCACGGTCATCCTTATACTTAGCTTCGATAAATTTGGATCCTTTAAAGATATTCCAGTCCTTCTGCTTGGTATCTTTCAGCTTGCGGCGAAGCTGTTTATCAGAGAAGAATTCATTACCCTCGAAATCTATCTCCTCAATCTTGACCTTTTCTCCCTTGTCTACAAGGATATTAAGTATCACATTGTTAGACATATCAGGGTCATCTTTCTGAACTATTGTCACCTTGGTGTTGAGGAAGCCTTTTTCAATATAATGGTCAGTGATGGTTCTTTCAGCCCTGTTAAGCAGGTGGGCTGTGACCTGTGACCCGTTGGGAAGGCTGAGTTTCTCCACCAGGTCAGATTCTTCGGACTTTTTGATGCCTTCAAACTTCAAGGAGGATAGTCTCGGTCTTTCCTGAAGGTAAATATCGAGCCACACGTTATCAGCTTCCTTGTTTACAACAGAGATCCTGACATCCGAGAAAAGGCCCTGGTCCCAAAGTTTCTTGACGGCAGCGGTGACCTGCTCGCCCGGAATTGTCACCTTCTGCCCTATTCTAAGTCCCGAAATACCTATCAGAGCATTCAATTCAAGAAATTTGACGCCGGATACAGTGATGCCTGCTATTGTATATTCTTCAGGGTAAACGTAATTGACGAATTTGTCCTCAGTCTGACCTGAGGAAATGATTCCCGTCATCAATAAAATCAAAAGAAAAAATATCCGCCTGAATTGTTCTTTCATCATCTCAACTGTTTTCAACTAACTGCTCACTGGTCTTACCATATCTCCTTTCCCTTTTCTGGAAGTCTGCAACAGCCTTGTAAAAGTCTTCTTTACCAAAATCGGGCCAAAGCTTTTCTGTAAAATAAAGTTCTGTATAAGCAAGTTGCCAGAGGAGGAAGTTACTGATCCGCTTTTCTCCACTTGTACGTATCATTAGTTCTGGTTCAGGAATGTCTGAGGTCTCGAGGTTTTCGTTAACCGTTTGCTCATTGATATCCTCAACGTTCAGCTGTCCGTTTTTAACCTGCCTGGCGATCCTGCGGCATGCCTCTGAAATCTCCCATCTCGATGAATAGCTCAGAGCTACCACAAGTTTTAACCGCGTACCGGCTGAGGTGATCCGTATGGTTTCACGGAGTCTGTCCCTTACTTTATCGGAGAGGCGGTCAAGGTCGCCAATAACTTTAATTGAAATATTATTTTTAAGAAGGGTCTCTGTCTCATTATTCAGTGACTCGACCATAATTTCCATAAGAGCTGATACTTCCTCATCGGGTCTGTTCCAGTTTTCAGTGGAGAAAGCGTAGAGTGTCAGGTACCTGATACCCAGCTCTGAGGCTGCTTCAATGACTTTGCGGACTGATTTGACACCCTGGTGATGACCAAAGATCCTCTCGCGCCCCCTTTTACGAGCCCAGCGTCCGTTGCCATCCATAATAACAGCAACATGCACCGGTAATTTGTTTATGTCTATTTGATCCTTAAAAGCCAACTCTACTTCTTTCTTTTTTTATCCTTGTCCATTCCTGCAAACGCGGGACAGCCTGCCAGCTTATTGTACCATTTCCATGTCACTGAAACACCAAAGAAGCTGTACCAGTCACTGTTATGGATCCGGGAATACCTTTCACCATTGCTCGGATCAGGCTGATCTTCCAGGCCGTCAAATTTATCATTAAAAGTCTTACGAAATCCATATTCGAGCTCAAGACCTAAATTATTTGCGACATTTATCTTGAATCCGGCAGAGAATGGTATGGATAAAAAAGGATTAAAGCTTTGGGGAGCAGTCTGGTTATACACCATAGAGAAGGCTGCACCGGCTGCGACATAAGGAGTATAGTCAATACGCCGGCTTCTCATGGTTGAATAGGGGAAAAAATTATATTCATAGGTTATTCCAAGCTCGCCCACGACAGCATTAATGAACTTGTTGGGAACATTAAGGTCGCGCAATGACCCTCCGAGCAGATTTGCCCTGAAAGCCTGCCTTGGATTAAGATTATATCTGTAGAAAAACTGTGCGGCAGGACCCGGACTGTTAAGAATATTGACCGGGTTTTTCTCTCCGAGATAGTTGGTCATTCCCAGCGAAAGGCCATAGTCAGCACTCCGCTGAGCCAGTAGCGGCAAGGCTGTAATAACGAAAAGTATCAGTACTATAGTCTTTCTCATTCCATGGGTCATTTGAACATTACCTGTATGATTGTCTGAAAGCAGGCAATCCGTTTCGGGCTGTTCTGATCCTGTAATTAAAGGTTAAGCTGAAGGTATGATAGACATCATTCCTTGTTGACCAGTCAGATGTATATCCGTCAAGATAATCAGAAAAAGCATATCGTCCTGTCAGCTCCACCCCGAAAAGAATATTCGGATCGAAAGCCACTTTGGCTCCGATCCCTAAGGGTATAATAGCAGTAAATCCGCTAGTGGGCATATTCCGGGCATCAAGAGCATCATTGGGATGAACACGGAAACCGGCACCGCCAAATCCGGTAAGTGCATATACATCAACGCTTCTGAAAAAGTCTTTCACCCTGTTTCTTGACCTTCCCCTGTAAGTCTGGAAAAGGAAGCTGTTACGCTCACGGTTCCTGACAAAATAATATTCGCCGATAAGAGCCGGTTCAAACAGGGAAGTGACAGCTTCATAGCCTCTCCTCTCATTGGAGCCTCTTTCATCTGTGGCATGAAGCATGACATAAGAAAATGAGATCCGTGCTGCAATATTATCATAGACAAAATACCTGAATGAGCCGTTGACGCTAAATCGTGTTTGTTTGAATGTGATATCTTTCAGTCCGAGTATATTCTCTCCGATAGTATAGCCCCCGACATCTCCGTAGAACTGAGATGTGCCTAATCCTGCTGTTGCTTCATATCTTTTCATCTTCCAGAGCTGGGCACCGGAGTATGGAGCACATAAAAGCACCACCATACTGAAGAGAAAAAGTCGTTTCATATATAATTTTCAGCAGTTATGGCTACAAATATAAGGTATTGTATAATATTAGAAACTTAAATATTACTTAATTATTGTCAGTTACGGCGGTCTGCGCCCCACATCAGCTTGTTCCTCAGGGTGCTGAAAAAATCGTTTCCCCGGGTGGTGACTGTACGCAGTTTTAGCTTCGCCTGTCTGATCCCGATCTTTATGCCCATCGGTGCTCTGACAGCTTTTGAATCACATGTTATCATACACTCAGTGCTCCTGCCTCCCGTCTCCATGGTCACAGTGCTTCCGCCGGTGATAATAATCGGTCTCATTGTCAGATTATGCGGCGACATTGGTGAAATGATTATACTCTCATCAGAAGGAGAAAGAATAGGGCCACCGACACTCAGGTTGTAGGCTGTTGAGCCTGTTGATGAAGAGATTATGAGACCGTCGGCCCTGTACGTATTAAGGAATATACCGTTGACCCAGACAGTGACCATGATCAATCTCTGGTCAGTCTTTTGAACAGTTACCTCATTGAGGGCCAGGGAGCTTGTCTCACCAAAGAGGCCTTCGGGGGCAATAATCTCAAGCATAGATCTGCTGATGACGTCATAGTCACCGGAACAGAGCATTTCTATTGCTTCGCCGATATTGTCGTCCGGTATATTTGCCAGGAAACCAAGCCGGCCGGTATTTATACCTGCAACAGGCAGTCCTGTCTCCCGTACCCTCATGGCTGTCTCAAGAAAGGTACCATCGCCACCCACGCTCATGATAAGACCAATGTCGCCCGGCAACTCTGAGACCTCCTCAAAAAGAATGACTCTGTTGTCATCAGCAAACTGGTTACCATTGGATTCCATTATATGCAGGAATATGGTCACTCCGCGTGAATGAAGGGCATCGATAAGGCGTAATAGTCCGGCCATGGTCTTCTCTGTCAGACCCTTACTGTATAAAGCAAATTTCTTTGACATGAATTAAACTGTTACATGTTGAGGTATTTCATCAACTGGTTGTACCTGTCAGTATAAAAATGGTCAAGCTCATCATTGTCAGTTATCCAGGTAGTTACCTCGTAGGAATATCTCTCAAAGGTTTTGATTATGGAAGTCAGATCCGTGGTGTTGATCTTAAGGGTTATTTCCAGGCTTGTTGAATCAGGATTTGATGTGATGTGCATGCTGAGTATTCTTGCATCATTGCTTTCAACAATCTGGGAAATACGGCTCATTGAGTAATCCCGCGAGAGAACCCGCAGGACTATCAGTCCGCCTGGCTGGTCAACGGATGAGAAGGATGCCATACCCCTGATGATCTCATTATATGTGATCACTCCCCTGAAGTGATTCTCATCATCGAGGACAGGCACGACCGTGAGCTTATGCCTTGCTGCCAGGGCAATTACTTCATAGATATGGCGGTTACCGTACACAAAAGGCCTCGGCAGTGACAGCGAGTGATTGCCAATCGGTTCTTCAGGCTGGTTAAGATCATAGATATCACTGTCTGAGATCAGACCCAGGTAGTCGTTCTCATTCACTATAGGCAGGTGCGAGACGCGAAAAATCTCCATCCAGTTAAGGGCAATCTGCCCTGTATCGGATGTTTTCAGCGACGGAACCACGTCGGATATCATCTCTTTTGCAAGCATTCAGTCACTCATTTAATGATAAAAGTACAAAAAACAATTGATCGTTATAACTTTGCACAGAGCAACAGGAAACTCAGCCATGACAAGATTAAGTGTTAATATCAACAAGATTGCCACTTTGCGTAATGCCCGCGGCGGCAACATACCCGATGTAAGACTTGCAGCGATCAAATGCCAGAGCTTTGGTGCTGAAGGCATCACGGTACATCCGAGACCTGATGAAAGACATATCCGGTACAGTGATGTGTACATTTTAAAGGAGGTGGTCACTACTGAGTTCAATATTGAAGGTAACCCGAACAAAGAGTTTATCAGGCTTGTGCTTGAGATTCTGCCGGACCAGGTAACTCTGGTACCTGATGCTCATGATGCTGTCACGTCCAACGCAGGATGGGACACGAAGGCCAACCTCTCCCTGCTGACAGATGTGGTCGCCGGTTTCAGGGAGAAAGGGATACGTACTTCTATCTTCACCGGAACGGACCCGGTGATGCTGGAATTTGCTGCCAGGTCCGGTACTGAACGCGTCGAACTTTACACAGAACCCTATGCTTTAATGTTCCCTGCTGACAAAGAGGCAGCCGTTGCACCTTTCGTTAAAGCAGCAGAGACAGCCCGGGACCTGGGACTTGGGATTAATGCGGGTCATGACCTGGACCTTAACAATCTTGCCTGGCTGCACCGGCATATACCGTGGCTGCTTGAGGTGTCGATAGGCCATGCGCTCATTTCCGATGCACTTTATTACGGGATGGAGAACACCATACAGATGTACCTGCGCGAGCTCAGGCGAAGCTGACCTCCGGTTATTTCAGATGTTTTTCGATAATTGTTTTCAGGACTTCTATTCCGACGGCGTTCTCTCCTCCGCCAGGAATAATTATGTCGGCATATCTCTTTGATGGCTCAATGAATTGCAGGTGAGACGGCTTCACCGTCTCATTATATCGCTCCAGCACCTTGAGCACAGACCGGCCGCGTTCGACGATATCACGCAGTATCACCCTGCCAAGCCTGTCATCAGCGTCAGCATCGACAAATACCTTGATATCAAGCATTGACCGCAGCCCGGGATCAACCAGCACCATTATACCTTCCACAACCACAACGTCAGCCGGCTTTACTGGTATAGTTTCACTTGATCTTATACAGGTAAGATATGAATAAACAGGCATCTCAACAGGACGCCCGGCTTTCAGCTCGGCCAGGTGAGCCATAAGAAGCGGCCATTCAACCGAATCAGGATGATCAAAGTTGATCTTCTGCCTTTCTTCAATCGGGATATGGCTGTTATCCTTATAATAGCTGTCCTGAGGAAGTATTACAACCTCGTCAGGGGGAAGCATCTCAATCAGTTTTCGTACGACTGTCGTCTTTCCTGAACCTGTTCCCCCGGCAATCCCGACAGTAAGCATAAAATGATTATTTTTGTATCAAATGTAGCAAAAAACTCAATGATCAAACATATAGTCATCTTCAAGCTTACGCCCCCGCTGACGCAGGAGGAGAAGGAAAAATCAATAAGAAAGCTGAAAGAGGTATTCGGACCTCTTGGGAATAAATTTGACTACATTATTGAATACAGGACCGGCATCAACATACTTGAGGCAGGTCATGCGGGCGACTTTGTAATCGATTCTACCTTTGCCTCCAACGAAGACCTTCATCGTTATCAGGCAAGCGAACTGCACCGGGAAGCTGTGTCAGCGTGTTCACCAATTAAGAAAGCGAAGATTGTAATAGATTATGTGATCTGAACATGAATTCAATCTACCCGCTAAAGTTCAGGCCTGTACTTAAGGAGTCAATCTGGGGAGGAGATACACTCAGGAAGCGATTCGGGAAGGAGGGCAAAGCCGGGGCAGCCATCGGAGAGAGCTGGGAGATCAACGGGATGACGGGGACAAGCTCTAAAATAGCCAACGGCTTTCTCAGGGGCAATACTCTCGAAGAGGTGATCGAGGTTTATATGGGTGACCTTGTCGGTGATTCAGTCTACGGGAAGTTCGGGAATGAATTCCCCCTGCTTATCAAATTCATCGATGCCAGAGACACTCTTTCCATCCAGGTCCACCCCGATGATAAGCTGTCGTCAGAGCGGCATCATGCATGGGGAAAAACTGAAATGTGGTATGTCATGGATGCTGCACCCGGTGCCCTGATCTACACAGGCTTCAATAAAAAGATCACAAGGGAAGAATATCTCCTGTATTTAAATAAAAAGGATCTCGCCGGTCTGATCAATGCCACACCGGCCAAGCCTGGTGATGTATTCTTCATTCCGGCAGGTATGGTCCATGCCATCGGGGCCGGTGTTCTCCTGGCAGAGATACAGCAGGCGTCCGATGTCACATACCGTATTTATGACTGGGACAGGGTTGACAGTAAGGGAAAACCGCGTGAGATGCATACTGAACTTGCGCTTGATGCAATCAACTTCGGTCTTGACCAGCCCAATCTGATCAGAAAGGCCCCGGAGATAAACCATCCTGTCACCCTTGCCTCATGCGATTATTTTCACACTAGCCTTCTTCAACTTGACAGGCCTGTCATCAAAGACAACAGTCTGACAGACTCTTGCATAATATACATTTGCACAGAGAGCATGGTTGTAGTGGACTGCATGGATCACAGCGAAGAGCTGAGAGCCGGAGAGACCATTCTCATACCTGCTGCTGCAGATAACGTAACTCTTATTCCTCAGGGAACAGCGACATTACTTGAGGTTTATATACCACAAAAAAAACAACTGATATGAAACAACTTGCTGCTTTTTTAATGACACTGACACTGCTCATCGCTGTCTCATGCGGCAGCGGAGCCGGTAATACCGGAGGGGCAAAGGATAAAGCAAAACATGAGGCTGATACGGGATACACAGGCGTAAAGAGTTATTTCACAAAGGATAACGTTAAGGTAAAGGAGGTTGAATTCAAAAACGGGATCAGAACAGGGCTGACGCGTACCTTTTATGCCGGAGGTGTTCTCGAACAGGAGATCATGTACGTCGACGGAAAGAAAAACGGAGAGGCAAAATGGTTCTACCCTGACGCTAAGCTTTTCAGGGTCACGCCATATGTTAATGACACTATCGACGGACCACAGATACAGTATTACAAGAGCAGCCGCATAAAGACAAAAATTGATTATAAAGAGGGTAAACGCGTGCCAGGTATTGAGGAGTACACCATCAACGGGGAAAAAGTATTGAATTACCCTACACTTCAATACAAAATCGATGACCAGTACAAAGAGAAAGGTATCTGCATTATTTTCATCGAGATGTCTGATTTGTCAGAGAATGTCAGATATTACAGGGGTGATTATGTCAACGGCCTTGTCGATCTTACAGTTTTGACCCAGCTGAAGCAGAATGCTACCAGCGGGTACCTCAATCTAAAAAAGACACCGGGGCACACCGCAGATTCCGTCACTGTCATCGCTGCATATCTGACCCCATATGGCAACAGGCTCTATTACCGCAAGTCAATACCCTTACCATATAAAGACTTAAACTAGCAAATCCATGTCACAGATACTTGTACCCGGCATCAGGCTCACAACTTACAAAACAGTAGGAGAAAGTGATACGGCAGCCGTCCTTGGATCAGTTCTTCAGGATGTGTTTTCAACACCGGCGATGGTGGCACTCATGATACAGACAGCGATGAAAGCCGTGGAAGCATGTCTTGATGAGGGAGAGGGCACTGTAGGAACAGAGATCAGCGTTAAGCACCTTAAAACAACCACGGTAGGCAAAATTGTGACATGCACTGCCACTTTACAGGAGGTCGACGGTAAAAGACTTCTTTTTCATGTCGAAGCGAGCGACGACACGGGAAAGATAGGAGAAGGCCATCATGAAAGATTAATCATCAGCAATGAAAAGTTCATGGCCAAAATAAAGAAGTAATGATTATCAGGTCAGCCTCCTATGTCACCAGCAGTGCAAAGTTCACCCAGTTACCACCGCCTGATCTGCCCGAGTATGCTTTCATAGGCAGATCAAACGTCGGCAAATCGTCATTGATCAACATGCTTGTCTCAAGGAAAGGCCTTGCAAAGATATCCGGGAGTCCGGGGAAGACACATACCATCAACCACTTCCTGATAAATGAGAGCTGGTACCTGGTTGATCTCCCGGGTTACGGTTATGCCCGTGTCTCACAGAAGATGAGGGCCGAATGGGACAGGCTTATCAAAGCATATATTACCCTTCGCGAAAGCCTGATTTCCCTCTTTGTGCTTATTGATGCACGGCATGAGCCAATGCCCTCCGACCTTGCGTTCATGGAAAAGCTGGCTCTGAGCGGTGTGCCTTTTGCCAGGGTCTTCACAAAGACAGACAAGGTTGGGCCCCGGGAAGCGGAGAAGAATAAAATCCTTCATGACAGAAAAATGCTGGAAACCTGGGAGAGCCTTCCCCCAACATTCTTCACATCTGCCACAAAAGGTACCGGCAGGGATGAACTGCTGGATTACATAAAAGAGACCATGATATTTTATAAAAGGGAAAAATGATTTGACCATTAATATTATTTTTACATCAACGTTCTGTAAAAACACCTAACACCTCCCATATGATCGGCAGAGCTCCTTTTAAAATCTTTTCGTGCACTTCATCACTGAGCATATCTGAAAAAATCGCGGACCATCTCGGCATCGAGCTGGGGAAAAGTTCGCTTTTAAGCTTCAGTGACGGCGAGTTTCAGACATGCTTTGATGAGTCTGTCAGGGGCTGTCACGTTTTCATCATACAGTCGACCAACCCGCCGGCAGAAAACCTGATGGAACTCCTGCTGATGATTGATGCTGCCAAGAGAGCCTCAGCGTACAAGGTCAATGCCGTGATACCCTATTACGGTTTTGCAAGGCAGGACCGGAAGGACAGGCCGAGGGTCTCTCTTGGTGCCAAGCTCACTGCCGACATGCTGACAAAGGCCGGTGTCGACCGCATAATTACCATGGATCTTCACGCCGATCAGATACAGGGTTTCTTTGATGTACCCGTTGATCACCTCTTCGGTTCGGCTCTCTTCGCTCCTTTTATCAAGAACCTCAGGCTGCCAAACCTTACTGTTTCAGCCCCTGATATGGGCGGATCAAAACGAGCCAACGCCTACGCCCGTTATCTGCAGAGTGAGATGGTGCTCTGTTACAAGCTGAGGAAGAAACCCAACGTTGTTGAGGAGATCTCAGTCCTGGGCGAGGTTGAAGGGCGGCATGTTGTAATCATTGATGACCTTGTTGATACGGCTGGCACTCTCACCTTTGCTGCAACGGTAATGAAAGATCGCGGAGCGCTCAGTGTCAGGGCTGTGGCAACACACCCGGTACTGTCAGGAGACGCCATAGAGAAAATAGATGCTTCGCCTCTTGAGGAAGTGGTGGTGACTGACAGCATACCCCTGACCAAACACTCGCCAAAAATAAAAGTACTCTCCATTGGAGAGATATTCGCCGAGGCAATAAAAGCCGTCTATACCAACAGTTCAATCAGCACAGGTTTTGTTTTCTAACCTTTTTCGCTATATTTGCAGGCCAAATTTTTAAAAACGTCAAACGTGTAATGGGAGGTTACCGGGCAAGTAACCTTGAGTAGCACTACAAATTAAAGACTGATGAAGACCATTGAGATCAAAGCCTCCTCACGCGATCATTTCGGAAAAAAAAGTTCAAACGCCCTGCGTGCTGAAGGCAACGTACCCTGCGTAATGTACGGAGGAAAAGAGAACAGGCATTTCTTTGCACATGAAAACGCCTTTCGAGGAATAGTGTATACCCCGGATGTTTTTCTTATTGATATAGTTATTGACGGAACGACCTATAATGCAGTAATGAAAGATCTGCAGTTCCACCCGGTGACCGATAAGCTTCTACATATCGATTTCATACAGGTAGATGAAACCAAACCCGTAATTGTTGACCTTCCTATCAGGATAACCGGTGAATCGGCCGGTGTTAAAGCAGGCGGTAAACTCAATATCAAGCGCAGAACACTGAAGGTTAAGGGAATGGTAAATGACATCCCTGAGCATCTTACAGTTGACATCACTAACCTGGAGATAGGGCAATCAATAAAGATCGGCGAAATCTCATACGATAAGCTCGAGATCATTGACAATAAACGTGCTATGATAGTTGGTGTTGCAGTATCACGAGTTGCACTTAAGGAAGAGGAAGTTGCACCGGTTGAAGGAGCTGAAGTACCTGCTGAAGGAGCTGAAGCACCTGCAGGTGAGAAGGAAGAGACAGGTAAAAAGGAAAAAGATGGCGGACATAAAGAGCCCAGCCACAAATAGTTAATACATTGAAATATCTTATCGCCGGTCTTGGCAACATAGGCGAAGAGTATAAAAACACACGACATAATGTCGGATTTATGGTATTGGATGCTGCCGCAGCTGCATCCAATATCTCTTTTACGGATCGCCGTTACGGCTTCGTCACCGAGATGAAATACAAAAATGCCTCTGTGATCCTTCTTAAACCCTCGACTCTTATGAACAGAAGCGGCAACGCTGTGCGCTACTGGATGCAGAAGGAAAATATAATCCCTGAAAATTTGCTTGTTATCGCAGATGATATCGCCATACCCACAGGCAGCATCCGTCTCAGGGCAAAGGGAAGCCCCGGAGGACATAACGGTCTGGCAAGCATAAGCGAGGTGTTCGGAACAGATGATTATGCCAGATTGCGCATCGGTATCGGAAATAACTACAGCAGAGGCAGACAAATCAGCTATGTTCTCGGCGAATGGACTGAGGACGAGCTCCAGGTAATAAAAAAGAGACTCCCCCTGGCAATTGAAATGATCAGGTCATTCGTCACTGCAGGATGCGAACTTACCATGACAGCCTACAATAAAGCTGGTAAAAAACCGGTCGATGACGACACAGACGGGGGAAAGAATAGATAAATTTCTCTGGACAGTAAGGATCTTCAAATCCCGCAGCGCAGCAACCGAGGCATGCCGAAAAGGCAGAATCATGGTGGCAGGGCAGCCGGTCAAACCTGCTCACATGGTCGGCGAAGGGTCGACAATCATCGTAAGAAAACCACCTGTGACCTATACCTATCTCGTTACCGGGTTGCCACGAAACAGAGTGGGAGCAAAACTTGTCAGCGAATATATAAGAGACCTAACTCCGGAGGATGAAAAGAACAGGATCAAACCTGAAAGCGGTCAGTTCTTCGGATACAGACCGCACGGCAGCGGACGCCCCACAAAGAGAGAAAGACGGGATATCGATAGCTTCCTTGAATGATCTTAAAGCATGCACAGGGCAGGGTAGTATAAATACCTAAAAATGCCCGGATCTTCTTAAGAATTACTGATATTGAATTCACGGGGGAAAATCTTTTTCTAACTTCGGTAGTCGGGAAGACAGAGCTTTCCGTTTTTCAGGATCGTAGAAGACAAGTTGTTCAGGTATGGGAAAGGATAATATTGAGAAGTATGATTTCTTCTATCTGCTTCTGAAGAAATATACTGAGTTCTGGCACAACAATATTTTCTACCGGAAGATCATTGTCTGCGGCAAGGATAATCTGGATTTCTCAATACCTACTATCCTGGCTCCCAATCATCAGAATGCGCTCATGGATGCCATGGCTGTCATCTGCACGCTTGACAGACAGCTGGTGTTTCTCGCAAGGGCCGATATCTTCAAAAAGAAGCTTGTTGCACGCTTCCTGTACCGGATTAAAATACTGCCCGTGTACAGGATCAGGGATGGTTTTGAAACCCTGAAACAAAATGATGATACCTTCCGCGACACTCTCAGGGTCATGGAACACCGCAATGGGGTAGTTATTCTTCCTGAAGGAAGTCATGACGCTTACAGAAAACTCAGGCAGCTGAAAAAAGGTATATGCCGGATAGCCTTTCAGACAGCAGAAGCCTCTGATTACAAAAAAGAGATAAATGTCGTTCCTGTCGGACTTGAATATTCGCACTACTGGCTCTTCAGACAGGTGCTCACCGTTGTGTATGGCCATCCGATACATGTCTCCGAGTATTATCAGTCATACAGGGGTAACCCGAACAGGGCAATAGTTGAATTGCGCGACAGGCTGTCATCCGAGATGAAAAAGGTAATGGTCCATATAGAGGATGACCAGGATTATGAAGCCATCAATGAGCTGCGAAGCATTATAAACGAGAAATACAATGACAGTATAAAATATCCCAAGCTTTTCCGTGACAAAAGGCTCGTGAGCAAAGTCAATGAACTTCGTATAGCAGACCCGGCAGCGTACAGGGAGTTATGCAATGACAGTCTTGCCGTCAGGGATATGGCCAAACAGCTGAAACTGACCTATCGCCATCTGAGAAAGAAAAAGCACCCTCTCGGGTGGCTTCTTGCATCATCGCTGTTTCTGCTGGTCACAGTGCCTGTTTTTCTGATAGGGTTCATTTTAAATATTATCATTTTTAAAGTTTCTGAAATTCAGTCGCTTAAATCAAAAGACCCTGCTTTTATCAGCACGGCAAGATTTGGGTTCTTTCTTGGACTGGGGTTAGTATTTGCACCTCTTTTTCTGATCCTCGCGTTGATATTAATCAAACCCTGGTGGCTGGGCATTATTGTTTTTTTACTCGTGCCAGTGCTTGGAGTTCTTGCATGGAACTGGTCTCTTCTTTTCAGAAGGACAGTAGGAGGATTCAGGATCAGAAGCCTCAGAAGTACGCAGAACCAAGTCTTTACCAAACTGCGCGAAACTTATGACAACCTTACTCAACGCGTTGCCAAACTCTGATTATGAAGGACTTTTTCTCAGACAGGACAGTGTGGATCACAGGGGCTTCATCAGGTATAGGTGAGGCGCTGGTTTATGAATTCGTCAGAGGAGGAAGCAGGGTAATAGCCTCATCAAATGACAGCGCTGAGCTTAAAAGAGTGGCTGAGAGCTGCATCGGAATGAAGGGCAGTATAACTTCCCTGCCCTTCGATCTGTCAGAATCTGCCGGCTTTGATGAGATGGTGGGTGAATTAATTAAGAAAGAGGGTAAAGTAGACTTATTGCTAAACATAGGCGGTATCAGCCAGAGGGCACTTATAAAAGAAACCCCGCTGTGGCTTGATCGCAGGATCATGGAGATAAACTATTTCGGCACCATAGCGCTTACTAAAGCAGTACTTCCTTACATGATCAGTAACGGCGGGGGACATGTCGTTGCAACCAGTTCTATATCAGGACGTTTCGGGTTCCCTCTCAGATCAGCCTATTCAGCGTCAAAACAGGCTCTCCACGGTTTCTTTGAGACACTGCTGCTGGAGCACAAAAGTGACAACATAAAAGTGTCCGTGCTTATTCCCGGAAGGGTAAGAACCAATATCTCATTTCACGCTCTCACGGCCTCAGGCAAAGAGCACGGTAAGCTTGATGAAGGGCTGGCGGCAGGCATCACACCCGAAAAAGCCGCACAACAGATCATCAGGGGCCTCAGGAAGAATAAAAGAGAGATACCGGTTGGCAGTAAGGAATTGCTGATGCTTAAAATTAGAAAATACCTGCCTGGCCTTTTCTTCAGGATGGCCGGAAGGATGAAACCAATGTAAAAACGGATCTGATATGAAAGAATATATAATCAGCGGTATACAACAGATCGGAATTGGCGTGCGCGATCTTAAAAAAGCCTGGGATTGGTACATGAAGGTCTTTGGAATGGACTGCCGCATCTTTGAGGATGATGCTGAAGCCAGGCTGATGCTGCCATATACAGGAGGCCAGCCACGCAGCAGGCACGCTGTGCTGGCCATAAACCTGCAGAGCGGCGGAGGCTTTGAAGTCTGGCAGTACAAGGGCAGGGAACCAGTGTACCGTGACCGCGAGACAATGTTGGGAGACATCGGTATTTTTTCATGCAAAATGAAAATCAGGGATGCAGGGAAAGCGTGGAAATACTTCACTGAAACAGGAGTTGAAGTTCTGGGAAAACCCGCAGCTGACCCTTCAGGCAGGAAAGGATTTTTTGTCAGGGACCCGTTCGGAAATATTTTTCACATGGTTGAAGCCACCGACTGGTTCATGAACCTGAAGAAAGTATCAGGCGGATGCTACGGAGCGATGATTGGCGTCACTGATATTGACAAGGCACTTAAAGTCTATTCTGACATTCTCGGATATGATAAGGTGGTATATGATGCTACCGGTAAATTCGATGACCTCGTTTCTCTCACGGGCGGCAGTGACCGCTTCCGGCGTGTTCTCCTGACTCCTTCAAAGGCTTTTCACGGAGGCTTCAGTCCGTTGTTCGGACAGAGCATGATTGAGCTGGTTCAGACGACAGACAGGAAAGGCACAAAGATCTATGAGGGAAGATTCTGGGGTGACCCCGGCTTCATCCATCTCTGCTATGATATCAGCGGTATTGATAATCTTCGCAGCTACTGCAAAGAGGCAGGGTTCCCCTTCAGTGTTGACAGTATGCAGAACCATGACGGCCAAAGCTTTGACATGGGCGAGGCTGCCGGTCACTTCGCCTATATTGAAGACCCTGACGGAACTCTGATTGAGTTCGTTGAGACACATAAGGTTCCGATCATTAAAGCGCTTGGATGGTATCTTGATCTCAGGAAGAGAGACCCGAACAAACCTCTGCCCGCATGGATGATAAAGACACTCAGGTTCTCAAGAGTGAAGCAGAAAAAAGGCAATAGAGAAGCGACCGTAAAGTCCCGACATAGTATGTCGGGATAGGGAGCTGTCAGACTGCAGGGCAGGTAGTAGGCAATAGTGTAACCAGTAGCGACGCCTGATCTGGGCGTCGACCCGATCTGATCAACAAATTAATTTATTCTGCCAGAGTCTGCACTTCGTGCATGACGCGCATGATGTTTTTGCCCCAGATTTTCGCAATGTCTTCATTGCTGTAGCCGCGACGGATAAGCTCTTTTGTAATATTCTTCATCTGAGAAACATCCCTGCATCCGTCGATCTCTCCTCCCCCGTCAAAGTCAGACCCTATGCCCACATGATCAATACCTATGACGTCAACAACATGCTGTATATGATTTACGGCATCTGCTACGGTTGCCAGCTTGACATAGCTGTCATGCAGGGCCTGGTATTCATCCCACAGCTTTTCCTTTTGTTCATCGGTTGCGGCAGGGCCTAGTGCTTTCATTCTCTGGCGCAGTTCTTTCTCCTTTGCGTCAAATTCAGGATTAGGTTCAGGCTGTTTCAGATATTCGCTGAGAAGACAGATCTGTATCACTCCGCCATTTTTCTTCAATGCCAGCAGCATATCATCATTGAGGTTCCTCGGATTCTCACATAACGCCCTGCATGATGAATGCGAGGCAATCACTGGCACTTTTGACATGTTAAGTACATCATAAAAGGATTTATCAGAAAGGTGTGAAACATCGATAATCATCCCAAGCCTGTTCATCTCCTTTACCACATCTTCACCAAAAGCTGAAAGGCCATTGTGCTCCGGACCAAGCGGGTCGGTTGAAGAATCACATATGTCGTTATTAGCTGAGTGACAAAGCGTTATATAGCGGGCACCAAGATCATAATACTCCTTTATTCTTGACAGGTCCTTACCTATCGCATAGCCGTTTTCAATACCTATAAACACAGCAATCTTACCCGCAGCTTTGAGACTATATGCATCTTCAGGAGTGAGTGCCAGACCTGCAATATCCGGATAACGCCTGACATTGCTATGAATAGAATCGAAAATGGTAAGTGTCATCTGATGTTTCAGGTCAAAGGTCGCACTGTCTCTGGGGCCCTGTCCGATGAAGATTGCAAAGAACTCGGCATCAAGGCCCCCTTCCTTCATCCTCGGAAAATCGACGCAGCCGCTTTCATTTTTCATGTTAAGGTCGAACCCCTTTCGTGCAAGACGCATAGGCGTGTCACAATGGGTGTCGACGGTGAGCATATTCATATGCAGCTTATCAGCCCTGCGGCTTATCCTGTCTTCTTCTGAGGCGCAGCCTGTAAGCAAGGAAAACACAATCAGGATTGAGTATACAAATTTCATTTTAATCAGTTTAGAATGCAGGTGCTAATATAGGCATATCATATGCTGATTGTCATCACGAAGGAGTCGGGAAAGTTTAAAAAAGGTTAAATAGCCTGGAACAAAAAAAGCCCCGCCGAAAAAGCGGGGCAGCCATGAAAAGAATGGAAAAATTGCTTTTGGACAGTAAAAGCAACTTCAAAGATAATAAATATTGTTCTTAAGAACATGCAACTTCCGTAATTTTATCATGTCCTTTTAAAGTAAGGATCTGAGCATTGGCCATACCAGATGTGGATATTCAAGTTACTCTCATTGAGGAGTGCCGCAGGGGCAGCCGGAAGGCCCAGTTCAGGCTCTATGAGCTCTATTCAAAGGCGATGTTCAACGTGGCATACCGTATAGTCAACAGCAGGGAAGAGGCAGAGGATATGCTCCAGGAAGCCTTCACAAACTGCTTCAGGAACATAGGCTCATACCGGTCGGAATCGACCTTCGGTGCCTGGCTGAAAACAATTGTTATAAACAACTGCATAAACCGGTTGCGGAAAAGAGAGGCGGAGCTGGTTTATGTAGATGACTACAGGCCTGTGGAGAGACCTGAGGAGGAAGAACCGCCAGTGTTATGGCCTGACACCTCAGTGATAGCGAAGGCTGTTGAAAAACTGCCCGACGGGTACAGGGTTGTCTTCAGCCTGTATCTTCTCGAAGGATACGATCATTCTGAGATATCGCAGATATTGAATATTTCAGAATCGACATCCAAAACCCAGTACCTGAGGGCAAAGGAAAAATTAAAAAAAATTCTCTTAACAATGCAGAAAGATGGATGAGCTTGAGAAACATATTAAAAACGGTAGGGCGGGAATGGATATTTATGATCCCGATCCCACTCTGTGGAACCGGATTGAAAAAGATCTTCCCGTACAGGAGAGGCACATCAGGAGATATCTCCTGATGGCAGCAGCCGCCGTTGTAATTGCTGCAGCAGTACTTACACTCGCACTCAGGATTATTATCATTCCGCAAGTAAAAGACGATCCTCAGGTAGCCGCAGTCAGGGAGGCATACATGTATTACGACAGCCAGATCAGATCACTCTACAAAGAGGCTGGGCCACTCCTTACTGCTAATCCCGATATCAATACTGAACTTGAGAAAGGAATGGGCGAACTTGACAGCCTTTCTTTGCAGATCAGGAATGATCTGAAGGACAACGTTGCCAGCGAAGAGGTTATTGGAGCCCTGATCCGGAACTACAGGCTCAGAATTGAGATGCTGGAAGATATGCTTACTCTTATGAAAAAGAAAGAGGCTGATAATGAAAATATTACAGATCATGAATTATAAAATCCATTTGATAATGTTAATTCTTCTGTCCGGTGCTTTAAGCGTACAGGGGCAGGAGATGTCTGACAGCAAAACTTTTAAGAGGGCATTCAGGGTTGGCAATGATCCGGTCATTGAGGTGAACAACAAATACGGAGATATTCAGATAAGCCACTCTGCAAGGGATTCAATTTCCATCAGGGTTGAGATCACCGCAACATCAAATAAAGAGAATAAACTCGACGAAATGCTGTCTGATGTCGATATCAGCATCAACAAGACCAATGAGATGGTGAGGGCGGAAACCAGTTTCACCAGGGGAGTCACTCCGCTTTTTGAGAGTATCAAGGGTCTCACAAAGAACATCATCAACTACGAGTCCAGGTTAAAGGTTGATTACTACATTGAGTGCCCTCATTCAACCATTATCAGAGTGACCAACAGCTACGGAAACGTATATATAGGTGATGACATCCCTGAGCTGACGCTGAAACTGTCAAACGGTTCGCTCGATGCAGGAACGGTCATGAACGCCCCGCAGCTGGACCTCACCTTCTGCAAAGCCAATGTAAAGAGCATAAAAAAAGGAAATATTATATTGTCATTCAGTGAATTAAGAACAAAGGAGACAGAAGATATCAAGCTTACGTCCATGTCATCAAAGGTCTGGATCGACAAGTGCGGAACAACGAATATTGATTCCAAGAGTGATGATCTGAGCTTTGGTGATGCCTCAGTCATCACCGGAGAAGCCTATTTCAGTGATATTAATACCGGCAGACTTAGTGATGAACTGAGTCTGGCGTTGAAATATGGTAACCTCTCCTGCGAAAATATTGATGAAGGCTTTTCACTGATAGACATTAAGTCTTCATACACGGATGTTGATCTTCTTATGCCCGTAAAAGCCAGCTATACCTTTGATATACATCACACTAATGCATTTGTATCTATTTCCGGGGTAACTCCTGAGCCTGAACGTACGACGGTTAATGAGGAGAACAAAACATACATCACTTCCGGCAGGTACGGTAATTCTCCTGATAATTCGAAAATAAGGATAGAGGCCTCCAGGGGAGAAATCAGAATAATACAGAAATGACAATCAACAATCTGAAACAGGAAAGGCGCCGTGCAGCGCCTTTCTTCTATGTCAGATCCATTTCATTTCCCTGCCGGTCAAAAAATTCATACTGCAGGAAATGGTATGAAGGCATAGCCTGCACTTTTATGCTTACACCATGCTTCTTGTTGATTTTTCCTATCTCTGAAAAGAACCCCTCCCTGAGGTAAGCTGCAACGTAGGGATGAGTGCGAAGCATCAGTTTTCGTGTTTTCACTTTTTCAATGACAGACACAAGGGTGCGTTCGATCTCATCGGTCAGAAGAATTGTTGATGCTGTTTTGCCCTCTCCCCTGCATACCGGGCACTTCTCGTCAGTGCTTACGGCCATCTCCGGTCTGACCCTCTGACGGGTTATCTGCATCAGTCCGAACTTGCTAAGGGGTAAGATATTATGCTTGGCCCTGTCTTCGCTCATCAGCTCTTTCATTTTGTCAAAGAGAGCCTGGCGGTTATCATTGGACTGCATGTCTATGAAGTCGATCACAATTATGCCGCCCATATCTCTGAGCCGCAATTGTCTGGCTATTTCCCTGGCTGCCTCAAGATTTACAGAGAGAGCATTGGCTTCCTGGTCGTTGCCTGATTTTGACCTGTTACCGCTGTTGACGTCTACGACGTGCAGGGCTTCCGTATGCTCAATTATTAGGTATGAACCGCCCTTGAATGAAATGGTGCGGCCAAAGAGTCCCTTGATCTGTCTGCCTATGCCAATATGATCAAACAGCGGGAACTGCTCTTTGTATACCTTTACAATCTTTTCTTTTTCAGGAGCTATTTCCCTGATGTAGCTTTTCACTTCGCCGGCTATCACCTCATCATCGACGATGATGCTGTTGAAGTCGGTACTGAGAATATCTCTGAGGATAGTAGTTGTCCGGTTCATCTCCCCAAGCAGCAGCCGGGGGGACTTAACGTCCTTGTGAATCGAATAGAGCGCTGTCTCCCATCTGCTGATGAGCTCTTTGAGCTCTACATCAAGGACGGCAACCTTCTTCCCTTCGGCGACGGTGCGCACTATTACACCGTAATTTTTGGGTTTAATGCTCTGTATGAGCAGCTTGAGGCGGTTTCGTTCATCATTGTTCTCTATCTTGGATGAGACAGAGACCTTGTCTGCAAATGGCATCAGCACGAGGTTACGGCCTGCAATGCTGACTTCTGATGCCAGCCTCGGCCCCTTTGTGGAGATGGGTTCCTTGGTTATCTGAACTATCACTGTCTGTCCTGAGGTCAGAACATCAGATATTTTTCCATCCTTATCGATATCAGGTTCAGGCTTGAACTTTGACACGGGCGTCATCTTGCCCCTGTTCAGTGTTGCCTGGGTATAAAAACGATGGAGTGTCCTGAACTGAGCGCCCAGGTCAAGATAGTGCAGGAAAGCATCCTTTTCGAAACCTACATTGATAAACGCTGCATTAAGCCCCGGCATGATCTTCTTTACCTTTCCCAGGTAAATGTCGCCGACAGAGAACTTAATGTTGCGCTTTTCCTTATTTAACTCGACAAGCTGCTTATCCTCAAGAAGTGCTATGGATATCTCAGTATCACTGACACTGATTATTAAATCCTTACTCACATTCCGGAATTTGTTAATTTGAGAATAGCCTTTTTATAATGCAACTAACCTAAAGACCACTGGATCTTTAGGTTAGACATGCAAAGTATAGACTATGCATTATACTATTTCTTCTTCTTATGCCTGTCTTTCCGCAAACGCTTTTTACGCTTGTGGGTTGCCATCTTATGCCTTTTTCTCTTTTTTCCGCTTGGCATAATATTTACTTCTTAACGTGAGATTTAACTTTTGTTATGAAGGTCTTGGCAGGTTTGAAGGCCGGAATGTTGTGTGCAGGAATAATAATTGTAGTATTCTTCGAAATGTTCCTGGCGGTTTTCTTTGCGCGTTTCTTCACAATAAAGCTGCCGAACCCTCTGAGATAAACATTATTGCCCGCTACCATAGAGTCTTTTACTGATTCCATAAAAGCTTCAACGGTTTTCTGAACAGTCACTTTCTCAATTCCAGTGTTCTTGGCAATTTCGTTAACGATGTCTGCTTTTGTCATTTTGAATGAATTTTAAATTCAACAAATTATTTTTGATGTTCTGTTTTTTCAGTTGTGCAAATATAAAATATTATTTCTCAATTATAATTGATTAATCTTTTTTTTCACTCCGAATCCGCTGATTTTTTGATACCTATAAAAAATATGCGCTAAAACTGCACCTTTTTGCCCTTTGTCACAGCCAGCGACAGCAGCTGCAATAAGTGACCCTGCCCTTCCCTGCAGATTTTTTTGTAACTTTACATTCTTCATGTAACAGTAAATTTCAATAAAGCTATGTCATTCAATAAAGTAATTCTGGTCGGCAACGTGGGAAAAGACCCCGAGATCAGACGGTTCGAGAACAATATCAAAGCATCATTTTCACTTGCCACAAGCGAGACCTATACTCCCAAGGGAGGTGACAAGGTAACACAGACAGAATGGCACAATATCGTAGCGTGGAGAAGACTGGCAGAGATTGCCGAAAATTACATCCGCAAGGGTTCGCAGATACTTGTGGAGGGCAAACTGCGCTACCGCTCCTATGATGACCGCGATGGAAATAAGAAGTATATTGTTGAGGTTGAGGCTGATACAATACAGCTCCTGGGGCGCAAGCCGGACGGTCAGGGCCAGCAATCATCTTCCGGCCAGGCAACGCAAAACAACGGCGGAAGTTACTCTGCCCCCTCGCAGTCTTCAGGTTCACCGGACAATAATATCAGCGAGGACCTGACCACTCATGATACAGCAGATGATCTGCCGTTTTAGCTAACCAAAAATCCTGATTTTGGAGACTCTATTGTCATGCTCACATGCCGGAATATTTTTACTGACGGCTGTTTCAGGAGTTGATTTCGCGTTGATACCAGAGATCATTTTTCTCATCCTCCTGGTAATCGCTTCTGCTTTTATCTCCGGATCTGAAGTGGCATATTTCTCGCTGACGCCCAACGACCTGGATGAACTCGAACATGACAAAAAAAGAAATGGCATAACTGCACTGCGGCTGCTTTCAAAGCCTGACAGGTTACTGAGTACTATCCTGGTAGCCAACAACACCATCAACATTGCCATTATTATCCTTGCTGCCTTTATCAGTTCAAAGCTTTTTGATCTGAGTGATAACCCTGTTGTGTCGTTTATCATTGAGGTTGTCGTCATCACTTTCATCCTGCTGCTATTCTGTGAGGTCATGCCCAAGGTATATGCCTCAAAGAACCAGCTCAAGTTTGCATTAAAAATGGCTCCGGCACTCACTTTCGCTACAAAGCTCTTTCGACCTCTTGCTTCATTGCTGTCACTGTCAACATTCTTCGTAAAACGAAGAACAAAGACCCGGGACGGCAATATCAGCATAAATGATCTCTCGGACGCTCTGGAGCTTACTTCCTCAGAGATCAAGGATGATAAGGAAATTCTGAAGGGCATTGTACGGTTTGGCAATATCAGTGTAAGTGCTGTCATGTGTCCCCGCATGGATGTGACTGCGCTCGATATTCACAGAGGCTTTAATTCTATTTTGCCTGAAGTTATCGATTCGGGATTCTCAAGGATACCTGTCTATGCCGGATCATTCGACAATGTGAAAGGCATACTATTCGTGAAGGACCTGCTTCCGCATCTTGGCAAACCTGACACTTTCAAGTGGCAGTCTATCATCAGGCCTCCATATATTGTACCCGAGACGAAGAAGATCAGCGAGCTGATGAAAGAGTTCCAGGAAAAAAAGATACATATGGCTATTGTTGTCGATGAATATGGAGGCACCAGCGGCATTGTGACCCTTGAGGATATTCTCGAAGAGATTGTGGGTGAGATAACTGACGAGACCGACGAAGAGATACCTCTCTACAGGGAGACAGAAAAGGGAAGCTGGATATTTGATGGCAAGATCCTGCTGAACGACTTTTATCGTGTCACAGGCACTGAAGGTAACCCTTTTGCTGATGTCAGGGGAGATTCTGAAACCCTTGCAGGACTTCTGCTGGAACTTATCGAAGAGATCCCATTAAAAGGCCGTGTTATATCTGCCGCAGGATTTAAATTCATTATTGAAACGATTGACAAACGCCGGATAAAGGAAATTCGCGTGGAAAGAAAGGAAGCGGGCGCATGAGGCAGATAACCCTGTTATCAATTGTCACCGCAGGCTTAATACTCACGGCCTGCGGACATCCGTCCGTGCCGAAGCCGGCTGGCTATTTCCGGATTGATCTGCCGGAAAAGAAATACGTACATTATGATACTCCATGCAACTATTCGATTGAATACCCTCAATATGCCAGAATCAACATCCGGCCGGCGGTGGCAACCGATACCTGCTGGATGGACATTGAATTTCCTTCCCTGAAGGCAAAAATACACCTCACATACTTTGATCTCCACGGTAACCTTGCGAAACTAACAGAATCAGCCCGTGAGCTTGCGTACAAGCATACAATCAGGGCTGATGCCATAGAAGAGAAGTTATGGTCAGACGATTCTGCCCGCGTATATGGCATCCTCTATGATCTGAAAGGCAATACTGCGTCTGCTGTACAGTTCTATGTCACCGACAGCACAAAGCATTACCTGCGCGGATCACTTTATTTCATGGCAGAACCCAATGAAGATTCTCTTTTACCCGTCATCACATTTGTCAGAGATGACATCATCCACCTGATGGAAACACTAACCTGGAGATAAGCATGGGCTGCATCACAAAGCACTATATTAACAAGGATACCATTTTCGGCGTATGGAGGATCGAAGAAGATCTCCCTTCCCTGCTTGCCATGGTGGATATGAGTCCGGAAGACAAAAAAAGATACGCTATTTTCCGAAGCACCTCCCGGAAGCTGGAGTTTCTCAGTGTCAGGGCCCTGCTCGCAGAACTGCTGGGCAAGGAAGCACGGATAGTTTATAACAAGAACAACAAGCCTTTCATTAAGGACGGTTCGCACTTCATCAGCATAACACACTCTAACAAGCTAACAGCCATACTTGTCAGCCGGGATGAAAGAGTTGGGATCGATCTCGAATTTATGCGAACCAACATCAGTGCTTTCTCCTCGAAGTTCCTTAACAAGAAGGAAAAGGTAACCCGAAAATGGGCTGACCGCACATATCACCTTTATATACACTGGTGTGCCAAGGAATCATTGTACAAGATATGCGACAAGGAGGGGATTGATTTTGTAAATGATATTACAATTGAACCTTTCAATGTCAGTGAGAACGGAGAGATAAAAGGGAAAGTTAAAAATGAGAGGATCGATGAACAGTTCACACTTTTCTACTCAAAATATGACAATTACATCATAGTCTGGACCAAGAAGAAGCATGAAGATTCACATCCCTAGCCGGAGAAGTAAAGTAGTAGCCCAGCTTATCGATCCTGATAATTACAATGATGACTCATTGGTTATCACTGCCAGCCGTGCAACTGAAGTAAGGGTCGATTTCTTCCTTGCAGGAGGGAGTCTTACCAGTTCACCTGTCAATCACCTGATTAGCAGGTTAAAACAGCTCACTGATATACCAGTTATCCTCTTCCCCGGAAATCTTACCCAGTTAACTGACACTGCTGATGCCGTTTTTCTGCTCTCTCTGATAAGCGGACGAAACCCGGAGCTTCTCATTGGCAACCATGTGATCGCCGCCCCTTTTCTCAGGAACATTAAAGAAACAGTCATCCCTGTTGGCTATATACTTGTTGACTGCGGCGGACGCACCTCAGTTGAATATATGAGTCAGACCTCACCGATACCGGGAGACAAGAATGATATTGCAGTCGCTACGGCACTTGCCGGTGAGATGCTCGGTTTGAAGGCCATCTACCTCGAAGGCGGAAGTGGCGCTATCAATCCTGTTGACCCGGGCATGATAAGAGCGGTACGGGCAGAGATTAAGATACCCCTGATAACGGGCGGTGGGCTGAATTCGCCTGAAAAGATAAATGAAGCTTTCTCTGCAGGGGCAGACATGATTGTTATCGGAAACGGATGTGAGCAGAATTCAATGCTTATTGTTGATGCATGCCTGATAAGGGATACTTACAATAAGCGCACTCTGAGCATCTGATCCCCCCTCTTCACTATCATTACCTGAACAACTCATGCAGCGGGTCTCCGCTGGCTGAGTTAGGCATCGGTATTTTACACAGTACGGAGAGGGTTCCGGCAATATCCCGGGTGCTTACGCTGCGCGTCACTGAGGCTTTGCTGGCTGTCCACCCATACCATATCAGCGGCACATGGCTGTCATATTCATAAGGTGAATTATGCCCGGTGACGTTGTCAGTCTTCTCCACCCATCCGGGGTTAAGAGCGATCATCACGTCACCTGACCTTTGGGGGCTGTAATTATTATTCATTTTTACAAAAATTCCTCCCGCAAAATCGCTCATCTCGAAGGCTGACGTTGGGGCTGCAGTAGCTATGCCGGCGAACTGTACCATGAACCTTGCAACTTTTTTCTGGATATCTTCAAGATTAATGTTTGCATTTTCTATCAGGTCCCTGTTGAGGAATATCTGGTTGTCAAAGAAGCCCTTGACCCAGTCTCCCTGCCCGTAAATGGCATTAAGGTAGCTCCGCAAAAGCTGAAGCGACTGGTTAACGCGGAAGTAACCCGACGGAATACGGCTTTTCTCAAGAACAGCCGGTATCTCTGATACACCATGAGCGGAGACAAAATAAACCAGCACATTTTTCTTCCCGAGGGTCTTGTCTATTTTGTCAAGGAGTATGCCTATGTTCCTGTCGAGGCGCGCCAGAGCATCTGAAGCCTCCACAGAGGAAGGTCCGAAACGATGCCCTATATAATCGGAGGCAGAATAGGTAATAGCCAGGTAATCAGTGATGTCATCCTGTCCGAGCTGCTCATTGTCTATCAGACGGAGAGCGAGCTCAGTGGTAAAATCATCAGCAAATGGTGTCTCCCTTAAAATTGAATAATCTCTTGTGATATCCATGACCTTTCCCTGAGTCGACATGGCTTTCAGGTCATAGGGGAACCAGGTCTGGTTATTAAAGCCACGCTCCAGAGCGTTGGAGTCTGGCTGGCAGCCGGGATAGAGTGACGGAGCCATGAGTGTGTTCCATGGCTGATTCAGATAGTGTGCCGGCATAAGCATTGCATTCAGATCCATAAGCCAGTCAGGGAGCTTATTGCTGTAATAGGTACTGCTCATCCATGTGCCAGTGCGGTTATCATACCAGAAAGCGCCGTCAGCAGCGTGACCGGCAGTGAGTATGGCACCCATCTCCTTCATTCCTATACCGTATACTTTGGCAGCCCCGCAAGTAGCCATCTGCAGTTCATCAGCAAAGGTTGATGAGAGCAGATTGACAGGCGAGAAGAGTCCTGTCTCAAAAGTACCGCCCACAGCATTTTCATCGGGGTCCTGTACACAGAATATCATCTGATTGTTGAACGGATGGAACCAGGAGTCAGAAGTGATACCGTGAACCGAAGGGGTGGCACCGGTAGAAATGGTTGCGTAGCCAGGCGCTGCCTGGGTGCACAGGTAATCAAGCGAGACATTTCTGTAGTATGTGCCTTCGTTGACCATCCTCTTCAGGCCGTCATCAGGCAGGATATCCCTTATCCGTTCAAGCTGATCATACCGCAGCTGTTCAACTATGATGCCGATTACAAGCTTCGGCTTATCCGGCGGAATATATGCTGACTGTGCATTTATTCCGTAAGAAATGATGAAAAAATATATTATTGCAAGTGTTATTTTCATAATCATGTCTGGCTGGTAAGAAACAAGCCCCAAAAGTATCAGTTTTGAATTGACCTGCAAGTCGGTGCAGCAAAGATATCAACTAAGGTCATCCGGATATTAACGGTTGATCAGCACTTTGCCCCTTGCAAGTGGTCCGTCAGGAATCTTTCTAACTGATATTATGTAGACTCCCGATGACAGGTGAGGGTATTTACATCTGACAGGAATGCCGGCCTGATATGTGGTCTGGTAAGTATCGATCACAGTACCTGACAGGCTCGTTAGAGTAACAATGATATCTCCTGCGAGCGCAGCCGGAGGAAGTGCCCGGAATTCTCCGGATGACGGGTTGGGATACAGCAGCACGCCAGACTCCGGTGGATCAGGATAAATAATAGTTTCCCCCGGAACAAGGTGAATTTCAGTTGTCACCACCGAATTCCAGTTAAGAATTTCAACTTCCGTTGATTGGGATATGTAACCCGGACAGGTAAATGTGATATTGTATGTACCTGGAGCAAGATACCTGTTAAACTCACCGGTCAGAGTGTCTGAATAGACCTGAGATGAATCTGCGTCATGCCCGGTGACGAAAATTTTTGCGCTGAGAGGGTTGGATGTTGAGGCATCGGTTACCGTTCCATGGACGCCGTACATGGCTTCTTCAATATAATGCAAAAGGGAGCGGTAGTTCCGGTTCCACAAGGCCTCGAGGTTTGAACCGGGAGTCAGCCTTGTGTTATCGAGCTCAATCGTTACCTCCCTGCCTCCTAAGCTATAGGTTATAAAATCCTGCCTTCCGCCCGAGATGATGTACCATACTGAACCTCTTGTCACCCCGTCATCAAGAAGCCGCATATAATCCGGTCCGGAATACTGGTGGACGGTATCTGCATAGCGTCTGCTGATATCGTAGAACCATTCATCGTCCGGATGCAGTCTCGTCCATCTGTCCCACGGATAATTAACTACCTCCGCTCCCGAATGGAGGTTGGCGGAGAGGGCAAACCGGTTTTTCTCCATGAATGATATCATATCATGAGTCTCCTTCTGCAGAGGCTCTGGGGAGACATCCGTCGGGTCAGGGAAATTGCGGTTCAGGTCATAACCGTTGCTGTTGCCTCTCACAGGATAGATTATTGTGTCATTATTCCTGTACATGCCATCAGGATTTGCCAGGGGATTGATCCATATCTCAAGTCCGGAGGTGAGTGTGGCTGCCAGGCCGTCGCTGCTGCTTTCTGAAGCAAGATACTCAGCCAGTCTCATGAGCATGATAAAACCTGCCAGCTCGTCACCGTGGATGGCGGCGCTGAGCATGATCGCGGGCTCCTGTTCATCGTCAGCCGGGTTGTCAGATATCTTAAGCGCCAGGACAGCTCTCCCCATGACACTGAACCCGATCGTATCGAGAATGCATACCTCAGGCCATTGCCAAGCAATCTTATGCATGATCGTGTCATAGTGTTTCCAAGTGGGGTATGACTGCCACAGCATGGCTTCATTAGCTGAAGAAGCAGTATAGAAGCCTTTTGTCTCCTTGGGCAACAGGACCTTATATTCAATTCCTGAGTTGATGAAATCAGACGCCGTCAGAGGTGAGAGTGACAGTACCGCATCATTCCCATCGCATGACGAGACTGAGAAGCGGGTCGCCAGTTGTGACATGGCATCGAACCCGGGATAGTCAATGGTTACTTCTGCCTGTCCAAAACTGGCAATTGCTTCCCTGATATCTTCACCTCTTACCGGACCCTGTCCGTATCCCGTATTACCCGATAAAAGAAAAATAGCTGCGAATATGACAAGCAGGTGTCTCAATATTTCCGTCAGACGTTAAATCTTATATTCAGGATATCTCCGTCGCCTACCACGTAAGTTTTTCCTTCGACAAAAAGTTTGCCGGCTTCCTTGCATGCATGCTCTGATCCGAGGCTGATAAAATCGTCATATTTCATCACTTCAGCCCTGATGAACCCTCTCTCAAGGTCGGAATGGATCACTCCGGCTGCCTGCGGAGCAGTCATGCCGGCGGTAATGGTCCATGCTCTTATCTCCTTTGGTCCCACAGTAAAGAATGTAAGGAGGTTGAGCATCGCGTAGGCAGCCCTTACCAGCTTGTTAACTCCAGGTTCATGAAGTCCTGCAGCCTGAAGAAAATCCATTCTGTCAGCAAGGTCAGAGAGCGTGGCTATCTCCGCCTCCAGTGCGCCGGCTATTACCAGTGGCACCGCGCCCCTGTTTTTAAGAAAGCCGGATACGGCCTCAACATAGCCGTTACCAGTGACAGCCGACTTCTCATCAACGTTGCAAACATAAAGAACGGGCTTCATTGTAAGAAGGAAGATGTCATCAACATACTTCTTTTCTTCAGGCTTAACCCGGAGGCTGACGGCATTCTTGAAACTCTCAAGGTGTTCCTTATAACGGTTAAGTATTTCTACTCCGTGTCTTGCCTCTTTGTCGCCTGTTTTGGCAGCGCGCTCGAGCCGTTGTATTTTTTTGTCAAGAGATTCAATATCCTTCAGCTGGAGCTCAAACTCGACGTTCTCAAGATCTCTGACCGGGTCAACAGAGCCGTCAATATGTGGAAGCTTATCGTCGTCAAAACACCGCAGGACATGTATTATCGCATCAGTATTCCTGATCTCACTGAGGAGCCTGCCGCCGGAGCTGTCGCCCTGTCCCTTTACCAGACCGGGGATATCAACAATTTCAACGGTCGTATGCACTATACGGTCAGTAGTCTGATGCTTCTCAAGCTCGTAGAGACGCTGATCCGGCACCTGTATCACGCCAAGGTTGGCTTTAACGCCGGTACCGTATGTATTTGTTTCACCACGGGTATTGGAGATGCAGTTAAAGATAGTCGTCTTACCAACGCTGGTTATTCCAATAATTCCGCATTTCAATGACATACGTTTCCTCTCAATAGATGCGTAATGTCAGGAAGCTTTTCCTGACTTAATAAATACCGGGAGTTCAGACAGTGATACTGTAGTCTGTGCTCCCGTTCTCATTTCTTTAACAGTGGCCTTCAAGCCTGCTATCTCATCACTCCCGGCTATAATCACCCAGGGAATCTTCCGGGCATCGGCATAGGCAAACTGTTTCTTAAGTTTAACAGCGTCGGGATATAGTTCCGCAGGAATTCCCACATCTCGCAGCGACCGGATCAGTTTCAGCAGTTCGGGCAGCTCTTCCCGTCCGAAGTTGATAACCAGAGCTTCAGTAGCTGCCCCTGTCTCAGCAGGAAATAAATCAAGCATCAGCATCACATCATATATCCTGTCAGCTCCGAAAGAGACCCCCACTCCGGAGACGCCGGGCAAACCGAAGATACCCGTCAGATCATCATATCGTCCTCCTCCGCATACGCTTCCAATCAGAGCATCCTCGGCTCGTACCTCAATGATTGCTCCGGTATAATAATTCAACCCGCGGGCCAGGGAGAGATCCAGCTCAACAGCTGACATCACCGGCTCCATAGCCAGGTATTCAAATAGTTCTTCCATCTCTGCAATGCCCTTCAGCCCTTCTTCCGATGAGGCAAGCACGGTCCTCAGCTCCCGGAGCTTTGATGATGTCGATCCACTAAGGGTTATCACCGGTTCCAGCTTTGCAACGGTCTCAGCGGAAATGCCGCGCTGAAGAAGCTCCTGTCTGACGCCTTCCTTTCCTATCCTGTCAAGCTTGTCAACAGCCACGGTAATATCAGTTATCCTCTCTTTTTCTCCTGCTATTTCTGCAATGCCTGCAAGTATCTTGCGGTTATTGATCCTGATCGTTACCCTGATCTTCAGCTCGCTGAATATACGGTCAATTATCTGTATCAGCTCAAGTTCGTTCAGAAGCGAATTGCTTCCTATAACATCCACATCGCACTGGAAAAACTCCCTGTATCTTCCTTTCTGCGGCTTATCGGCCCTCCAGACGGGCTGTATCTGATATCTTCTGAAAGGAAAGGTGATCTCATCACGACGCTGAACGACAAAACGTGCAAAGGGAACGGTCAGATCGTACCTCAGTCCTTTCTCGCAGATAAGCTGTGAAATCGCCGTGCTGCCGGCGGAAGAGAGGTCTGAAGGATTGATGTCCGCCAGAAAGTCTCCCGAGTTGAGTATCCTGTAGATAAGCCTGTCCCCTTCCTCTCCGTACTTTCCAAGCAGGGTTGAGAGGTTCTCCATGGCAGGTGTTTCAAGAGGCATGTAACCGAAAAGGGAAAAGTTCTTCCGGATGATATCGAAGATAAAATTACGGCGGAGCATCTCTGCAGGAGAGAAGTCGCGTGTGCCCCTCGGTATGGAAGGTTTTTGAGACATGGTGATTTAATTTCCTGACAAAAATAGAAAAAAACGGGGCTGTCTCAAAACCGCCACCTCTTAGATCTTATTGTATGAACGGTATCGAGACAGGGTATTTGAAAGTTTCGCCCTTTCCCGCCCTGATACCTGCTATAATAATACAGACTACTTTGAGTATGATCAGAAATACAATAATGGGTATCCCGATTAAAATGAAGCAGAGAGGTATAGCGAGAACCGTATAAAGGAGCACTGATATCTGGAAATTGAGTGATGATTTTCCGTTTATGTCAATCCATGCCGATTCGTCCTTTCTTGAGATCCAGCAAATGATCGGGCCGATTATGCTGCCAAACGGGAAGAAGTAACCGGCCAATGCGGAAAGGTGGCAGAACATTGCCCAGTCACGTTCCGACTGTGTGTATGTTTTTATCTCTTCCATAGCTTTTTTCTAAAAGACGGTCTGCCGGTAAAAATGCTGCATCCGGTATTTATTTACCTGCAGGAATAAAAACAGGATGCTTTTCGTTGTACTTGCGAAGGTAGACGAACATCATCTGCTTCTGATTCTTGTTGCGCATTGAGACAAATTCTTCGTAGAGCTCAGGGTCTTTTGACAATAATGCCTCCAGATTTTCAAGATTGTATTCATATTCCTTACCGGTCTCAAAATCAATCATGAACATCTCCAGATTGGTTCTTGATGAGTATGAGCCGGGAGATCCGTATCCTCCATAACCGTAAGGATCGTAATAGTTGGAATAAGGTGAATAGTACGAATATGGTGAATAATAAGACCCGTAAGGTGAATAGTAAGAGTTGTAACCATAGGGGTTATACGATGACGATCTGGTCGTGACATCAGCCACAAAGTGGATTATTGATCCGAAGAAGGTGATCCTGTTGTAGTTATCCTGTACTTTGATATAAAGAACACCATTCCGGGCAAAACCCCAGATTGATGACTTATCCAATTCCTGCCTGACACCCATGTTGTCATAGAAATATATCTTATCCGAGGAAAGCACCTGGTCAAAGAAATCCTTGTCGTTATAATCAACTGAAGTAAAAAGTTTTGCCTTCGGGATCGGACTATTGGTCTTTACCATGTCAAAATTCAGGTAGATACCGTCTTTGAACTTGAAGTCAGGAGAATACTGAACAAGAGTATCACCTCCCTGGGCACTGATCATGCCCATTGAAAGAAAAACTGCGATCAGCGTCAAAATGGCTTTTTTCATCACACTCTTTTCAAAATCAACCTCAAAAATTATACCGTTAAGCAAATTTAATCTTTTATAATCACGGAAAACATCATAGACTCTATCTTTATTGAAATTCATGTATATTTGAATATCATATTTCTACTGCGCTTAAAACATGTCAAAAAGAACAAAACCTGTTGCCATTCCGCAAACAGACCTTATGACCAGGAGAACAAGAGATGGCATTCTTCTTCCTGTGGCAGTAGCACTGTTTATGCTCATAATTGCCATCACAACTGCACTGGCAGGTCTGACATATATCCCCCTGGCAGCCACGGTTTTATCTGTTTTACCTCTGGTCATTGCGATTATTGCCATAAGGAACCTCATCACCGACAGCAGGGCGATCATGAAGGAGCTTTCATCCATCGCTGAAAGGAATGAGGATGTCATCAACTCTTTCTCGCACAAGATAAGGGAACCTCTGAACAATCTTGTGCTGCTTGGAGGCATGCTTGGCGAGAGTGGCGCCTCACCCAAGCAGCAGGAGCTGATCGATACCGTTCTGGCCTCGACAGGTACAATGGTAGAGGTGGTCAATGAGCTTACCATGGAGACTGCCGGTAATATGACTACAGAACCCAGAGGCGATATACGCTTCAGGATCGGGCCCACCATCCAGGACACCATCGAGCTGATGAAGCTTAACAGGAAGCATGTGCAGAGCCTTATAGTCTACGATAACAAGGGCGAAGGAGAAACAGAGTATAAGGGTGATCCCATCACAATCAAACAGATACTTATTGATCTTCTGAGCGCTGCAATAGCCGGAACTACGGGTAAGATCACCATTAAGATTCAGGTCAGGGAGGCAGGTTTGCATAACGGGTTACAGAAAGTGGAGTTTACGTTGTCATCAAACAACCCCGTTGTGTTCATCGGTGAAGGACGCCAGCCTTATCCGCTCGCCGGAAGACTGATACGGAGCAGCGGCGGCACCTGGCAGGAAACTTCGGCAGGTTCAGGATCATATTTCGTATTCTTCATCAACCTGCGCAAGAGTGAAAAAATTGAACATCCGGCAGCTGCCAGCACTCTTATAAAAGGATTACCCAAAGAAAAACGTAAAAAGGAACTGAAGGAGCTCACCATACTCCTTGTTGAAGACAATCCGATCAATCAGCGAATCACGCAGCTCATGCTCGAGCCTATGATAAAACGTATTGAACTTGCACGTAATGGCAAGGAGGCTCTTGATATGTTCGGCACTTCAAGGTACGACCTGATACTGATGGATGTACAGATGCCTGTGATGAGCGGCCTGATGGCCGCCGAAAAGATCAGGGGCCTCGAGATGAGCACACAGCTTCATGTTCCAATAATAGCCATCACTGCAAATGCCATGCTTGGCGATATGGAACAGTGTTTGGCAGTGGGTATGGATGATTATATAAGCAAGCCGATAGATCCCGAACTGCTGATTGAGAAAATCAATGCTCTTATCTGATCTCAGAAAGGTCTGATCCCCATTATCATCATGTCATCAATCTGTTCGAAGTCACGCATCCACGTGGTGATGGTCTCTTCGAGTATCCTCTGCTGGTCGCTAAGAGGATATTTACTGATGGTAAGAAGGATATGTCTTAGCCTCCGGTACATGAATTTCTTGTTGTCGGGACCTCCGAACTGATCTGCATAACCGTCTGAGAAGAGATAAAGGATGTCGCCCTTCTGCAGGCTGAAGCTGCTGCGGTTAAATGTTACCCCGGGATACGACTGAACAACATTCTGCTTATCGCCTTTTATCTCAATCAGCTTGTCATTTCGCACAATATAAACGGGAAGGAACGCTCCGGAAAACTCCATCTGCCTCGTTTTACGGTCAATAACACATATACTCATCTCGACACCGTCCTTGATCATGGCTTTGCCGTCCTCTTCCTTGTAAAAGGTTGATTCCAGCTCCCTATTGAGAGTCAGGAGGATCTGATCACTGGCATCAACCTTCATCTCATTGATGATCTTATGAAGCAGTTCCAGACCGATCATTGACATAAGGGCAGCAGGTACTCCATGACCTGTGCAGTCAGCAGCAGCTATGAAGTATCTTCCATCTCTCTCACTTACCCAGTAGAAATCGCCGCTGACGATATGTTTCGGACGGTAATATATAAAGTGATCCGGAAAGACCTTTCTTATATGGTGTTCGGCAGGTAATAATGCCGCCTGAATTCTCCTTGCATATGTCAGGCTATCTGTCAGGTCTTTATTCTTCATCTGCAGCTCTTCTCTCTGTACGTCAATCTCATCATAGGCAGCTTTCATCTCCCTGAGGTGCTTTCTGGTCCTCAGGAGCACCCAGAACTGCAAAATTGCAAGGTAAACCAGCGCCACAACAAAGAAGACAGCGATAGCATAATTTATAACAGGATTATCCCAAATGCCCCGGGCCATTGCATGAACTGCTGCCGATGTTGTGAAAGTATTCACTTTTTGGCAGTGCTACCGGTTTCAACTGAGGCAAGCCCCGGTCTGAGCAATGGCAACACTCTCAGAGACGGAGAATTATAGAATTCGCCAATATTGTACTCTTTCCAGCGCCTGTCGACAAGGTCAATTGTTGGTCTGGCAGAGCATACAACATTAGGCCACTCCCTTGGGAATGGTGGCAACGAACCTGGTTTTGATGTGGCATCGAAGAATAATGCACCCCCTTCGATACGGTACATATCGCGCGACGGATCACTGTTACTGGTGACAAGCCATGCGATCATCGAAAGGTCTCCGGGATCTGCCCCGTCATCAACGGCTATTGTCACTGTTCCCGGGGCCGTCAGCGGTGCCGGAAGCTTAGCAACGAGGCTCTTCATGTCAAGGCCCAGGGAAGGCTTTTTTATTGTCAGCACAACCACCGGCAGAGACCATTCCGCCATTGTTCTTACACCTGTAATCACCTCTTCGGTTATTTCTGAATCAGTAAAACGAAGAAGCGGTACCGACATGTTCTGCACAGTACGTTCTTCAGGGAGCTTGACGGTGGCATCTATGCCCAGCTTACCACCCATGCTGAACCTGTCGGAGGAGTGATCAAGGACATCAAGAGGACCGTGAGTAGACAGCAGGTCGGTATTGACCCTGACGTTTCCGAAGACCGCTTCTGCCACCTTGCGGTAATCATTTGCAGACGTAGGGCTGCTGACCACGATAATGTACTTGCTCAGCATCATCTGGCCAGCACCGAACAGGGCGCTCAATACCTTCATCCCCTGGCCGGGATAAGTCTTGTCTATGCTGATAATTACCAGATTATGTGCCACTCCCTCAGCAGGCATGTGCATATCACTTATCTCGGGTGCCACGGCCAGCTTGACAGGTGCCAGGAATATTTTTTCAGTGGCTTTGCTTATCCAGTTGTCTTCCATGGGAGGCACCCCGACTACTGTGGTCGGATAGACAGCATTTTTCCGGTGAGTGATGCAGGTGACATGAAAACAGGGATAGAAATCAGCCAGTGAATAAAAGCCGGTATGGTCTCCAAATGGACCTTCCTTTACAAGCTCCTCTGTGGGATCGACGTACCCTTCAATGACAAAGTCCGAGTCTGCCGGTACCCATAAATCATTGGTGAGGCATTTGACAAGGGTCACCCTTGTGTGCCTCAGGAAGGCTGCCAGGAGGTATTCGTGGATCTCCTCTGGCATGGGCGCGGTTGCAGCGTAAGTGTATACAGGATCTCCACCCAGTGTCACTGTTACCGGCATCCGTTTTCCCTCTTTTTTCCATGCTTCAAAATGACGGGCCCCGGTATGGTGACGATGCCAGTGCATTCCTGTCAGGTCACTTCCCATGACCTGCATGCGATACATGCCGAGGTTGGTCTTGCCTGTAAGAGGATGCCTTGTATGTACCAGGGGAAGAGTTATATACCTGCCGCCGTCATAAGGCCAGCACTTCAGAACAGGCAGAATATTCAGATCAGTGACAGGTGCGATCACTTCCTGGCATTCACCCCTGCCTCTCCTGCGACGCGGGGCAAGCTTCAGATACTTTAACAGCCGGGGCAACCGTGCCAGCTTTGTCGTCAGGCGGTGAGCGCCGCTCATGGCCTCTGAAAGGGATAGTATCTCGTCCCCTGCTTCCTGCAGTGATTTTCTGCCTATGGCAGCAGCCATACGCTCGTCGGAGGCAAGTGCGTTTATAAGCAGAGGAAATTGAGTACCTGTATCTTCAAAAAGCAATGCTTTGCCGCCGTTCTTTACCATGCGGTCAGCTATCTCGGTGATCTCGAGAACGGGATCAACACGGCATTTAACCCGGCAAAGATCGCCGTTTGATTCAAGATAGTTTACATACTGAGCGAGGCCGTTAAACGACATTGAGTTGCAGATTTACACAAAGATAAAACAAAAAAGGGTGTATTAAAAGACACCCCCTCCCCGATCCGTCAGCAGAAACGTTGCATGCAACGTTTCTACTACTCACATCCGTAAACTGCGTTGTTGCCCAGCTCCTCCTCAATACGCAGCAGCTGATTGTATTTTGCAATACGGTCTGTACGACTGAGTGAGCCTGTCTTGATCTGACCCGAATTTGTTGCCACGGCAACATCGGCAATGGTTGTGTCTTCTGTCTCCCCTGAACGGTGAGATGTGACTGTGGTATAACCTGCCCTGTGAGCCATCTCTATACAGTTGAGAGTTTCAGTAAGAGTGCCTATCTGGTTCAGTTTGATCAGGATTGAATTTGCGCAACCCAGTGAAATACCTTTTTCGAGATACTTAACGTTGGTCACAAAGAGGTCATCGCCAACGATCTGGATTTTTGATCCGAGCTTTTCAGTATGAAGTTTCCAGCCTTCCCAGTCATTCTCAGCCATGCCGTCTTCAATTGAATCAATGACAGGAAATTTTTCAACCAGTGAAGTCAGGTAATCGACCTGCTGTGCTGGCGTCAGCTTCTTGGCATTCTTTCCTTCGAACTTGGTATAGTCATAGTGACCGTCCTCAAAGAATGCACTTGCAGCGCAGTCGAGTGCTATTGCAACATCAGTGCCCGGTTTATAACCGGCTGCTGTTATGGCCTGGATGATGCTTTCGAGGGCATCTTCTGTACCTTTCAGCGCTGGGGCAAACCCACCCTCATCACCTACAGCAGTGCTGAGGCCGCGTCCTTTAAGCACTTTCTTCAGGGAATGGAACACCTCGGCGCCCATCCTCAGACCTTCTGCGAATGAAGTCGCGCCTTTAGGGCGTATCATGAATTCCTGAAATGCGATCGGAGCATCAGAATGTGATCCGCCGTTTATGATATTCATCATTGGCACAGGCAGCACTCTGGCGTTCGTTCCTCCGATATATTTGTAAAGAGGCAGCCCATGAAAAGCTGCGGCAGCCTTGGCACAGGCCAGCGAAACGCCCAGAATGGTGTTTGCCCCCAGGGTGCTCTTGGTGGGCGTGCCGTCAAGATCGATCATCTTCTGATCAATGGCAATCTGGTTGGTGACATCCATACCCATTACCTCTTCCGATATTACACTGTTAACATTGTATACAGCTTTAAGGACACCCTTGCCGAGATAGCGGGTTTTATCACCGTCTCTCAGCTCGAGGGCCTCATTCTCTCCTGTTGATGCTCCGGAAGGAACTGCTGCCCTGCCTGTAGCACCGCTGGCTGTTACGACTTCTACTTCAATCGTCGGATTACCTCTTGAATCAAGGATCTCCCTGGCGTGAACACTGATTATTTGACTCATTGTTTTCTGTTTTATTTGAACAATCTGCAATGTATAAAAAAAGGGATATGGTCAGTATGACAATATCCCCTTAATGCTTTAGCATGTTATGTGCTATTATTTTGTTTCCGGATTGGTCTTTTCAGCTTTTGCTTCGGTTGCTGCAGGAGCGGTGGATGCTTCTTCAGTCTTCTTCTTTGGACTGCGGCGACGACGTACTGTCTTGGCTTTTGCAGCTTCACCGGCCTTCATTGTCTCATTAAAGTCGACAAGCTCAATTATGGACAGATCAGCTGCATCTCCAAGACGGCTGCCAATCTTCAGTATCCGGGTATACCCACCCGGACGGCTCGCGATGCGCGGGGCCACTTCCCGGAACAGTTCCGAAACGGCATTTTTGTTCTCAAGATAACTGAACACCACTCTGCGTGAATTGGTTGAATCCTCCTTTGATTTGGTTATGAGAGGCTCAACATACGTCCTCAGAGCGCGTGCCTTGGCTGCAGAGGTGGTGATACGCTTATGCAGAATGAGTGATGATGCCATATTCGCCAGCAATGCCTTCCTGTCAGCACTCTTTCTTCCAAGATGATTTATAGTTCTTAAATGTCGCATTTCTGTTTATCCTTACCTGTTATTAATCTTTGTCGAGTTTATACTTTGCCACATCCATGCCAAAGGAGAGACTCATTGTTTCAAGCAGCTCATCAAGCTCAGTTAGCGACTTCTTGCCGAAGTTACGGAACTTGAGGAGGTCATTCTTATTGAACTTGACGAGGTCACCGAGAGATTCTACCTCTGCTGCCTTAAGACAGTTGAGGGCTCTCACTGAGAGGTCAAGGTCTACAAGCTTGGTCTTGAGCAGCTGACGCATATGCAGGATCTCTTCATCAAACTCTTCATTTGCCATCTTGTCTTCATAATCGATGGTGATCTTATCTTCTGAGAAAAGCATGAAATGGTATATCAGTATCTTCGCTGCCTCTTTGAGGGCATCTTTCGGATGGATTGAACCGTCAGTGGTAATCTCAAGAATAAGCTTCTCATAGTCAGTCTTCTGCTCAACCCTATAGTTTTCTATCGAGTACTTCACGTTCCTTATGGGGGTGAAGATTGAGTCTATAGCTATCACTCCGAATTCTGCCTCAGCCGGCTGGTTTTCTTCTGCCGGAACATATCCTCTGCCCTTGCTGATATTTATCTCCATCTGCAGTTTTACGTCATGTTCCATACGGCAGATAATGAGATCGGGATTAAGGACCTCAAAGCTGCTGAGCGCGTTATTGAGGTCACTGGCCTTGAAAACTTCCTGGCCGGTGATTTTTACCATTATCTTTTCACTGTCAACATCCTCAACCATTCTCTTGAAACGGATCTGTTTCAGGTTCAGGATTACTTCAGTGATATCTTCCATGACTCCGGTTATAGTTGAGAATTCATGGTCCACACCCTCAATCTTAATCGAGGTTATTGCAAACCCCTCGAGTGATGAGAGGAGTATTCGTCTGAGAGCATTGCCAACGGTTATACCGTAGCCGGGTTCAAGCGGGCGGAATTCAAACTTTCCGTAATGATCGTCCGCTTCAAGTAATATTACTTTGTCAGGTTTCTGGAATGCTAATATGGCCATATGGACAGTGTTACTTTATTACTTGGAATACAATTCAACAATAAGCTGTTCCTTTATATCTTCCGGTATTTCAGAACGTTCAGGAACACTCATGTATTTGCCTGCCATCTGTGTCTCATCCCACTCGAGCCAAGCAAGTTTTGAACGACGGTTTGCACCGATACATTCAACTATGGTTTCAAGTGATTTTGATTTTTCACGGACGCCGATAATGTCTCCGGGGTGCAGGATGAATGAGGGTATGTTAACCACGTTACCATTTACAGTGATATGGCGGTGAGAGACAAGCTGACGTGCAGCCGGTCTTGATGGAGCCACGCCGAGACGAAAGATAACGTTATCGAGGCGTGATTCAAGCATCTGCAACAGCACAAGCCCTGTAATTCCTTTGGCCGCATTGGCTTTCTCAAAGAAATTGCGGAACTGACGCTCGAGCAGTCCGTAGGTGTATTTTACCTTCTGTTTCTCGCGGAGCTGTACTCCATATTCAGAGGTTTTCTTTCTCTTTTTGGTCAGACCGTGCTGTCCGGGAGGAAAATTCTTGCGGTCGAGGTATTTATCAGGACCGAAAATTGGCTCTCCGAATTTCCTTGCTATTCTTGATTGTGGGCCTGTATATCTTGCCATTGAATTGAATATTTATCGTTATATGAAATTGTTTATAAGACCCTGTTAAACTCTTCTGCGTGACGGCGGTCGGCATCCGTTGTGCGGCATTGGCGTGACATCAATGATCTCGGTCACCTCAACTCCGCTGTTGGAGATAGCGCGAATAGCTGATTCACGGCCTGATCCCGGGCCCTTTACATATACCTTTACCTTGCGGAGCCCCAGCTCAAAAGCGAGCTTGGTGCACTCCTCTGCAGCCATCTGTGCGGCATAGGGGGTGTTCTTCTTTGATCCCTTGAATCCCATCTTACCGGCTGATGCCCATGAGATGACCTGCCCTGTGCTGTTTGTAAGGCTGATAATTATATTATTGAATGATGAATGAACGTGAGCCTGTCCCACTGGTTCAACCTTTACGACCTTCTTCTTTAACGTCCCAGTCTTCTTTGCCATATATTAATTATTTAGTAGCTTTTTTCTTGTTAGCAACAGTCTTCTTACGACCTTTGCGGGTGCGGGCGTTATTCTTTGTGCTCTGCCCTCTTACAGGAAGCCCTATCCTGTGACGGATGCCGCGATAGCAGCCGATATCCATCAGTCGTTTTATATTAAGCTGTGTCTCCGAACGAAGCTCACCTTCAAGCTTATAGTTTTCAGAAAGTATCTGACGTATAGTATTGATGTTATCGTCATTCCATTCTTCAACCTTCATGTGGCGGTCAACGCCAGCTCTGTCAAGCACTTTCTGTGCAGTGCTACGTCCGATACCATAGATGTAAGTCAGAGCTATTTCACCCTGCTTATTCCTTGGCAGATCTACGCCATTAATACGTGCCATATACCTCTTTTAATTTGAAGTGCAAAGTTAATTAAATTTATCCCTGCCTCTGCTTGAACTTGGGATTTTTCTTATTTATCACATACAGACGCCCATTCCTCCTTACAATCTTGCAGTCGGCTGAACGCTTTTTTATTGATGCTCTTACTTTCATCGCAGTAGTATTTTCTATTTAAATCTGAACGTTATTCTTCCTTTGGTTAGGTCATAGGGTGACATTTCAACCTTTACTTTATCTCCCGGCAGGATCTTGATGTAATGCATCCTCATCTTGCCTGAGATATGAGCGGTGATTATATGCCCGTTTTCGAGTCTGACCCTGAACATCGCGTTTGAGAGTGCCTCGATGATCGTTCCGTCAATCTCTATTGATGGTTGTTTGGCCATATGCTTACCTTATTTTTAATACTTCATCTATAAACTCAAATGTTGTGAGCAGGTCGGCTTTTCCCTCCCTGACCGCAACAGCGTATTCAAAGTGTGCTGACGGTTTGCCGTCACCTGTCCTGACTGTCCACCCGTCACTGTTGACGTGTGTGTGTTTCGTCCCAAGATTGATCATCGGCTCAATGCAGATAACCAGGTTCTTCTCCATCCTGACCCCGGTACCCCTTCTTCCGAAGTTAGGCACTTCAGGGCCTTCATGCAGATGCTTTCCAATACCATGCCCCACAAGCGTCCGGACTACCGAGTAGCCTCCGCTTTCAGCTTTTGACTGCACTGCATGTGAGATGTCTCCCACACGGTTACCGGCAACGGCTTCTTTCATACCTGCCTCAAGTGAAGCCCTGGTGTAAACAAGCAGCCTGATGACTTCCGGTTTGACCTCGCCTACTGTGAAAGTGAAGGCGCTGTCGCCATAATAACCGTCAAGTATCACCCCGCAGTCGACCGAAATGATGTCTCCATCCTTCAGGGTATAAGCTGAGGGAATACCATGAACCACCTCGTCATTAACAGATGTGCAGAGAGTGTTGGGAAAACCGGCATAACCCTTAAATCCAGGCAGCGCACCGTTATCGCGAATGAATGTCTCGGCTATGCTGTCGAGCTGAAGTGTTGTGACCCCAGCCCTGATATGTCCGGCTACTTCCGAAAGAGTCTTTGAGACCAGCATGTTGCTAGCTCTCAATAACTCTACTTCTGCATCCGTCTTAATATAAATCATCAAAGAACGTAATCCTGTTAAATAGACGACACTGCTCCGGTCCTGCCTTTAACGCGGCCTGACTTCATAAGACCGTCATAGTGACGCATAAGCAGATGGCTCTCTACCTGCTGCAAAGTGTCGAGCACAACACCCACAAGAATTAGCAGGGAAGTGCCACCGAAGAACTGAGCAAACTCAGCACTCACGCTGAAGTTGACAGCAAAAGCAGGCAGGATAGCAACTATTGCCAGGAATATTGATCCCGGAAGAGTGATACGCGACATGACATTGTCAATAAACTCTACTGTCTTGCGCCCGGGCTTGATACCGGGGATAAAGCCACCGTTTTTCTTCATGTCTTCCGCCATCTGTACCGGGTTCACTGTCACTGCCGTATAGAAATATGTGAAGACAATTATAAGGAGGGCAGTCACCAGGTTGTACCAGAAACCATACATGTTTCCAAAAGCAATTACAAAACCTGAGCCTGTAGATTTGAAGCCTGCAAAGATTACAGGAAGCATCATGATGGCCTGGGCAAAGATGATCGGCATTACCCCTGCTGCATTCACCTTAAGAGGAATATACTGACGAACTCCGCCATACTGTTTGTTGCCGATTATACGGCGTGCGTACTGAACAGGTATGCGTCGGGTGCCCTGTACTAAAAGTATCGATGCGAGTATTACTGCAAACAGGAAGACCAGCTCTATCAGGAGTGCTACAAGTCCGCCGGCGCCGTTGATACGGTTGCCTGCCTCAAATATCAATGAATGAGGGAATCTGGCAAGAATACCTACCATAATTATCAGTGAAATACCATTGCCAATGCCTTTGTCGGTTATTTTTTCGCCAAGCCACATTACGAATATGGTACCTGCTGTCAGGATTACCACTGAGGAAACGGTAAATAATGTACCCTGAAGCACAAATGCCTCCCTTGGAAGAATTGCGTGCAGGTTGGCCAGGTAAGTAGGTGCCTGCAGGGCAAGTATCAGAACTGTAAGGTACCTTGTGTACTGGTTCAGTTTCCTTCTGCCGCTTTCACCCTCTTTCTGCATCTTCTGGAAGTACGGGAACACTATTCCGAGCAGCTGGATGACGATGGAGGCAGAGATATAAGGCATTATACCGAGGGCAAAAATAGATGCCTTCGAAAATGCACCTCCTGAAAACATATCCAGAAGTCCCATGATCCCGGAAGCAGTCTGGTTGCGTAGACCCTCAAGCAATGAGGGATCTATGCCAGGAAGTGTTATATATTTCCCCAAACGATAAAGGGCGACAATAGCCAGGGTATACAGGATCCTGGCTCTCAGATCCTCTATCTTGAAGATATTTTTTATAGTCTGTATAAATTTCATGCCTTACAGTTTAACTGCTGTTCCCTGATTAGCTTCAATTGCAGCCTGGGCTGATTTGCTGAATGCATGAGCATGTACCTCAAGTTTGTGAGTCAGAGTACCTTTACCAAGGATCTTTACCAGGGCATTTTTATTTACCAGACCGGCTGTCAGCAGTGTCTGAAAATCAATGCGGTCAGTCTTCAGTCTTGATGCCAGTTCTTCAAGAGTGCTCAGATTGATGCCCTTGTACTCAATACGGTTGATATTTTTGAAACCGGACTTAGGCACTCTTCTCTGAAGTGGCATCTGGCCTCCTTCAAAGCCGATCTTCTTGCTGTATCCCGAGCGTGACTTGGCTCCCTTATGACCGCGTGTTGATGTGCCTCCGTGGCCTGAACCCTCACCACGACCGATACGCTTATCTCTTTTGATCGATCCCCGGGCAGGTTTTAAATTACTTAAATCCATTGCGTAATATATAATGCTATTAATACTTTAAACGTTCTCAACTTTCACCAGATGCTTAAGCTTGTTGACCATACCCATTACCTGGGGTGTGTCTTCATGCTCAACGGTCTGATGCATTTTCTTTAAACCCAGGGCAAGGAGTATCCTCTTCTGCCTCTCGGGCTGTCCTATCCCACTTTTGATCTGGGTTATTCTGACTTTTGCCATATACGAAATATTACTAACCGTTAAACACTTTCTCCATTGCAATTCCCCTGTTATCAGCCACTGCGCTTGCATCGCGCAGCTCCAGCAGTGCTGCTATTGTAGCCTTGACGAGGTTATGAGGGTTTGACGAGCCTTTTGATTTGGCAAGCACGTTCTTCACTCCCACGCTTTCAAGCACCGCGCGCATAGCACCACCGGCCTTTACGCCTGTTCCCTCGGTAGCAGGTTTGATAAAGACATACGCACCGCCAAACTTGCCATATTGTTCATGAGGTATGGTACCTTTATGTATCGGCACCTTGATAAGGTTTTTCTTGGCATCTTCAATCCCTTTGGCTATGGCAGTCGTCACTTCACTTGCCTTACCCAGGCCATGGCCCACAATGCCTTTCTCATCGCCAACGACGACGATAGCCGAAAAGCTGAATGTACGACCACCTTTTGTTACTTTAGTTACTCTATTGATGCTTACCAGCCTGTCGGTAAGTTCAAGATCGCTGTTTTTTACTCTCTTTATTCCGTATGCCATACTGATTAAAATTTTAAGCCGCCTTCGCGTGCTCCGTCAGCTAATGATTTCACTCTGCCATGATACTGATAACCGCTTCTGTCAAAGACAACACTTTCGATGCCTTTTTCCTTGCATACAGCGGCGAAGTGTTTGCCGACGAGGGCTGCCACTTCACTCTTCTTCCTGCCTGTGGCAGAAGCTATCTCCTTCTCCCTGGAGCTTGCTGAAGCCAGCGTAAGGCGGTTGACGTCGTCAACTGCCTGAACATATATCTGCTTGTTGCTGCGGAATACCGAAATTCTTGGTTTTTCCGCGGTTCCTTTAACCTTTTTGCGGATCCTCAGCTTGATTTTTTCTCTCTTTTCTGTCTTTGATAAAGCCATGACTTTAATATTTTATCATGTTACACACCAGCCGATTTACCGGCTTTTCTCCTGAGTTGTTCACCCACGAATTTGATACCCTTGCCTTTGTACGGTTCAGGCGGACGAAGCGATCTGATCTTTGCTGCGACATGACCGATAAGCTGCCTGTCGATGCTTGAGAGGCTGATGACCGGATTACTCCTCTTTTCTGTTTTCGTTTCAACCCTGATCTCCTTCGGCATCTCCATGATAATATCATGTGAATAGCCAAGGCTCATCTCAAGCAGCTGACCTTTAGCCTCAGCACGGTAGCCAACGCCCACGAGCTCAAGATCCTTCCTGTATCCTTTTGATACACCCACAACCATATTGGCCAGAAGGGCCCTGTAAAGACCATGAAGCGACTTAATGCGCTTCTCATCACTGGGTCTTGACAGAACGATCTCGTTATTCTCAACCTCCACCCTGATATCACTGTCCACCTTCTGTGACAATGTTCCCAGGGGGCCTTTAACGCTTACCACGTTTGCGTCATCCACAGAAACTGTGACGCCCGATGGCAGGTTTACAGGTAATTTTCCGATTCGTGACATTTAAATTCTCCTCCTGTTTAGTAAACAAAACATATTACTTCACCTCCGATATTTTCCTTCATGGCCTCCTTCTCGGTCATAAGACCCCTGGAGGTTGAAAGGACTGCTATACCCAGTCCGTTAAGGACTCTCGGGAGTTCATCAACGCCAGCATACTTTCTGAGACCGGGACGGCTCACCCTCTGGATCGATTTTATAGCCGGCAGCTTAGTCTTGGGATGGTACTTCAGGGCGATTTTTATTTTACCCTGCAGATCATCATCAATGAACTTATAGCTGAGGATATAACCTTTTTCGTAGAGGATCCTGGTGATGTCCTTTGTCAGACCGGAAGCCGGTGTCTCAACCACTTTATGTCCAGCTTTCATGGCATTCCTTACTCTGGTAAGAAAATCTGCTATTGGATCTGTCATCTTATATTATGATTTATTGTTTATTTCTATGTCGGTGGTTACCAGCTTGCTTTTCTTACGCCGGGTATAAGCCCTTTTGAAGCCATTTCCCTGAAAGTAATCCTGCTGACGCCAAACTGTCTCATGTAGCCTCTTGGTCTTCCGGTCAGTTTGCACCTGTTGCGCAGCCTGATTGAACTTGAATTACGGGGCAGCTGGCTCATGGCAACATAATTGCCTTCTGCTTTCAGCGCAGCTCTTTTTGCCGCATACTTCTTTACAAGTTTTGCACGTTTGACCTCGCGGGCTTTCATTGATTCCTTAGCCATATTCCGATCTGTTTATTTGTTTTTAAAAGGAATTCCAAATTCTTTAAGAAGGGCATAAGCCTCTTCGTCGCTTCCGGCGTTTGTCACAAAGGTCATCTGCAATCCCATGATCTTGGCAATCTTGTCAATATCAATCTCGGGGAAGATGATCTGTTCTGTGATTCCGAGGGTATAGTTCCCGCGGCCATCGAGTTTTGCACCTACGCCCTTGAAGTCACGTATACGCGGAAGGGCGACTGAAATGAGTCTCTCAAGGAATTCGTACATACGGTCCTTGCGGAGGGTCACCATAACACCTATTGGCATCGCACGCCTGAGCTTGAAGTTGGAGATGTCCTTCTTTGAGACTGTCTGAATAGCCTTCTGTCCGGCTATGTCAGAAACCTCTTTCAGTCCCATCTCAAGCAGCTTCTTGTCGGCGATTGCCTGTCCCAGTCCCTGGCTGATAACTATCTTTTCCAGCCTGGGCACCTGCATCACAGTTTTATAGCTAAACTGCTTCATCAGTGCAGGTGTGATCTCATTCTTATACTTAGTCTTTAATGCAGGCGTGTACATTACTTGATCTCCTCTCCTGATTTTTTGGAAAAACGCACTAATTTGTTCTTGGCATTCAGTCTGCGGCCTATGCGTGTTGGCTTGCCGCTTGTCGGGTCAACCACCATGAGGTTGGAAAGATGAATGGGAGCTTCCTTTTTAAGAATACCTCCCTGAGGTGCCTTGGCGTTGGGTTTGGTATGCTTTGATACCAAATTAACTCCTTCTACAAGTGCTTTATTCTTATCCCTGTCAACTTCAAGGACTCGACCCTTCTGGCCTTTGGATTCACCGGCAATGACAGCCACTGTGTCTCCTTTTTTGATGTGTAATTTCTTCTGCATCGGGTGTCAGTTTAAAAAATTATAACACTTCAGGTGCAAGTGAAACGATCTTCATATACTTATCGCGCAGTTCCCTGGCGACAGGGCCGAAGATACGCGTACCGCGAACCTCATCAGTGTTGGTAAGCAAAACCACGGCATTGTCATCGAAGCGTATATAGGAACCGTCAGCGCGGCGTATCTCTTTGGTCGTTCTTACGACAACCGCCCTGCTCACTGTTCCTTTTTTTGCTTCACCTGACGGCAGAGCGCTCTTCACCGAGACAATGATCTTGTCACCAACGCTGGCATACCTTCTTTTGCTTCCGCCGAGCACCCTGATGCAAAGTACCTCTTTGGCACCCGTGTTGTCGGCAACGGTCAACCTGCTTTCCTGCTGTATCATAATTACTTAGCTTTTTCGATTATTTCCACCAACCGCCAGGCTTTGTTCTTGCTCAGTGGTCTGGTCTCCGATATACGTACCGTATCACCTATATTACATGCGTTTTCCTCATCATGAGCCATAAGCTTTTTCGTCTTGTTGACGAACTTGCCATAAATGGGGTGTTTGACCTTTCTCCTGATGGCAACAACAATAGATTTATCCATCTTGTTACTGACGACAACACCTATACGTTCTTTTCTAAGATTCCTTTCCATGCTGGTAACGGCTATTTTGTTTTCACATTCATCGCTCTCTTGCGCTTCTCTGTCATGAGCCTTGCAATTGTCTTCCTGCTCTCCTTGATCTTCTGCGGATTTTCAAGCGGAGAGATCGCGTGGTTTAGCTTCATGCGCACGAGGCTGGTCTTCTCGTTGTCAATACGTTCAAGAAGCTCCTGGTTGCTTAATTCTTTTATCTCTGAACTCTTCATCACTCTGTTTTTTTATTGCTGGATGTAATCACGGCGCACCACGAACCTGGTAGCCACGGGAAGTTTTTGAGCTCCGAGACGGAGTGCTTCCTTGGCCACTTCGAAGGGAACACCTTCAGCTTCAATAACTATTCGTCCCGGGGTTACAGGAACAACGAATCCTTCAGGAGCACCTTTTCCTTTTCCCATTCGCACCTCAGCAGGTTTCTTTGTTATGGGTTTGTCAGGGAAGACGCGGATCCATATCTGTCCTTCACGTTTCATATGACGGGTGACAGCCTGGCGTGCAGCTTCCAGCTGGCGGCCTGTTAACCATGCCTCCTCAAGGATCTTGATGCCAAATGATCCGAATGCCAGCTGGTTGCCCCTCTGGGCATTGCCTTTCATCTTACCCTTCTGGCTCCTTCTGAATTTGGTCTTCTTAGGTTGTAACATTGCTTAATTAAATTATATGTTTATTACCTGTCACGGTTATCTTTCTTGTTTCCGCTCTTCTTTCTGAAAGCGCCGGCGGGAGCCTTGCCACCCTTGGCGTTCTTGGCGCCGATGTTCGGGCTGAGGTCACGCTTGCCGTATACTTCTCCGTTGCATATCCATACCTTTATTCCTATGAGACCCACTTTTGTAAGGGCTTCTCCCAGGGCATAATCAATATCAGCACGGAACGTATGAAGCGGAATTCTTCCATCCTTATAGGTCTCACTACGGGCCATCTCAGCGCCACCGAGCCTGCCGGAGATGACAACCTTGATACCTTCGGCGCCCATACGCATCGTTGAGGCGATAGACATCTTGATAGCGCGGCGGTATGATATCTTGCCTTCAACCTGGCGGGCAATATTACTGGCAACAATAGCAGCGTCAAGCTCCGGGCGCTTCACTTCAAATATGTTGATCTGAACCTCTTTCTTGGTGATTTTCTTGAGCTCTTCCTTCAGTTTGTCAACCTCCTGGCCGCCTTTACCGATGATAATACCGGGACGTGCCGTATTGACCGTTACGGTGATGAGCTTAAGAGTACGTTCAATAATAATCTTTGAAAGACTGGCTTTTGCGAGCCTGGCATTCAGGTATTCCCTGATCCTGGTGTCTTCAATAAGCTTGCTTGAGAAGTCGCTTCCACCGTACCAGTTTGAATCCCATCCTTTGATGATTCCTACTCTGTTGCCTATCGGATTAACTTTTTGTCCCATTTTTTACTTTGAAATTTTTTCAACTTCCTGTTTTCTGCTACCCAGCACAAGGGTTATATGGTTTGATCTCTTACGGATACGGTAAGCCCTTCCCTGCGGGGCTGTCTGGATCCTGCGAAGTATGCGGCCTCCGTCAACCTGTACCTCCTTGACGTAGAGGTTACTGTCCTCAAGGCGGATGCCCTCATTCTTTGCCTGCCAGTTGGCAATGGCTGAGAGAATGAGTTTCTCTACCCTGCGTGAAGATTCTTTTTTACTGAATTTCAGCATATCAAGAGCTTTGTTCACTTCCTGTCCCCTGATCATGTCAGTTATCAGTCTCATCTTACGCGGCGAGGTGGGGACGTTACGCAGAACGGCTCTCGTCCTTTCTTTTACGGCTTCCTTCCTGGCGCCGGCGCTTATTCTTTTTCTTGCACCCATTTCTGATCGTTTTTCAGTTATTAAGATACATTACCCTATTTCTGTTTTCCACCATGACCGCGGAAGGTGCGGGTAGGGGCAAACTCACCCAGCTTATGACCTACCATGTTCTCGGTAATGTAAACAGGTATGAACTTGTTTCCGTTATGCACTGCAAGAGTGTGACCGACAAAGTCAGGAGAAATAACTGATCTTCTTGACCAGGTTTTGATCACTGTCTTCTTTCCGCTATCATTCATTGTATCCACCTTTTTGCCAAGGTGGAGATCGATGAAGGGGCCTTTTTTAATAGATCTGCTCATCGTATCAATTATTTTTTCCTTCTTTCAATAATATGCTTGTTAGAATACTTTGTACGGCTTCTTGTCTTAAATCCTTTTGCCGGCATGCCGTTACGTGAACGGGGATGACCACCGGAAGCCTTTCCTTCTCCACCGCCCATGGGGTGATCGACAGGGTTCATGGCAACACCCCTGGTCCTTGGTCTGCGACCCAGCCATCGTTTACGGCCGGCTTTACCCGATCTCTCCTGGCTATGGTCAGTATTCGAAACAGTACCTATAGTGGCGCGGCATGAAATAAGAACCATCCTTGTCTCACCCGAAGGGAGCTTGATGATGGCATAATTGTTCTCGCGTGCGGCCAGCTGTGCAAAGGTCCCGGCACTGCGGGCAAGAGCAGCACCCTTACCGGGCTTTAGCTCAATATTGTGCACTATTGTTCCGAGGGGTATGTCTTCAAGGAACAGCGTGTTACCCACCTCAGGTGTTGCTGTCTTGCCTGACATAACCGTCTGGCCTACCTTGAGACCCGTCGGTGCGATAATATATCTCTTCTCACCATCAGCATAGGTGACCAGGGCGATCCTTGCCGAACGGTTAGGATCATATTCAACTGATGTCACCTTAGCGGATACTTCATCCTTGTTTCTATGGAAATCAATTACGCGATACATCCTTTTATGGCCGCCGCCAATGTACCTCATTGTCCGCCTGCCGTTAACGTTCCTTCCTCCAGTTTTACTCAGCGGTGCGAGCAAGGATTTCTCCGGCACATCACGGGTTACCTCCTCAAAGGAACTCATGACTTTATGTCTCTGACCTGGTGTTACAGGCTTGATCTTTCTGACTGCCATACTCTGTTAAATGTTGCTGTAAAAATCAATTGTCTCTCCTTTGGCGAGCGTTACAATAGCCTTTTTTGTAGCTGCTGAGCGACCGCCCATCATACCGGATTTGGTATAACGTGTCTTGGTCTTGCCGCCATAGTTGATCGTGTTCACTGCTTCAACGTTCACGCCATAAAGCTCCTCGACTGCTTTTTTTATCTGCAGCTTGTTAGCTTTCCGTGATACCATAAAACCATACCGGTTGAACTTTTCGCCCTGACTGGTCATTTTCTCGGTCACTATGGGTCTAAGTAATATTTCCATATCTCAATTCCCTGGTTTTAAAAAGTTGACTGCAAAACATCAACTGCGCTCTCCATCAACACAAGAGTTGAAGCCTTCATAATGTTGTAAGTATTTAAATCACTTATAGTTACAACTTCAACTCCCTGTAAATTTCGAGATGACAAATATATGTTATTATTTTCTTCCGGTAAAACAAATAGCGATTTTTTATTCATTATGTTGAGGTTTGTCCTCATCCCCTCCATTTTTGAAGTCTTTGGGGCTTCAAATGAAAAGTCCTCAAGAATGATAATCTTATTCTCTTTTGCCTTATATGAAAGGGCTGATTTTCTTGCGAGCTGTTTTACCTTTTTGTTGAGCTTGAACCCGTAAAATCTTGGTCTGGGGCCGAATATACGGCCTCCTCCGCGGAATTCAGGGTTCTTTATGCTGCCGAAACGTGCTGTTCCGGTGCCTTTCTGTCTCTTTAGCTTACGCGTACTGCCCATGATCTCATTGCGCTCCTTCGACTTATGGGTACCCTGTCTCTTGTTGGCAAGATACTGTTTGGTGTCAAGGTAGATAGCATGGTCATTTGGTTCAATGCCGAAGATGGTGTCACTGAGATTGACCTTTCTTCCGGTCTCTTTACCCTCTATATTAAATACTGTTACTTCCATCACTTTGTTATTATTACGTAACCACCTTTGGGACCTGGAACGGCACCCTTAACAAGCAGCAGGTTTGATTCGGGGAAGATCTTAACGATCAGCAGTTCCGTCTCCTGCTGTCTTCCGCCCGTACGGCCTGCCATACGCATTCCGGGCATGACCCTTGAAGGCCATGATGAGGCGCCCACAGAACCGGGAGCCCTGAGTCTGTCGTGCTGGCCGTGGGTTGTACCGCCTACACCGCTGAACCCATGACGTTTGACGACACCCTGAAAGCCCTTTCCCTTGGTCCATCCTCTGACATCAAGGTAAGTATCATCATTAAAGAGATCTACGGTGATGACATCACCTCTCTTATATTTGCCATCTTCAAATCCGACAAACTCAGCCACTTTCCTTTTGGGTGCTGTGCCGGCCTGTTTGAAATGCCCTATCTCAGCCTTGTTGCTTGCCTTTTCCTTCTTGTCATCAAAGCTAAGCTGCAATGCTGAATACCCGTCTGTCTCAACAGTCTTGATCTGTGATACAACACACGGTCCCACTTCCATGACTGTACATGGGACACTCTTTCCGTTCTCATCGAAAACGGTTGTCATCCCGACTTTTTTTCCTATTAATCCCTGCATAATTCAGTATTTTACCGGTTTCACACTTTGATTTCCACTTCAACCCCGCTCGGCAGTTCAAGCTTCATCAGAGCATCAATGGTTTTTGGTGTTGAACTGTAAATATCAAGCAGACGCTTGTATGAAGACAGTTCGAACTGCTCTCTTGCTTTCTTGTTTACGAAAGGCGAACGGAGTACCGTATAGATTTTCTTATGGGTGGGAAGCGGGATAGGGCCGCTTACAACTGCACCCGTCGATTTCACTGTCTTCACGATCTTTTCTGCCGATTTATCGACCAGGTTATGATCATAAGACTTGAGTTTGATGCGGATTTTCTGACTCATCTTTAAAGAATTTTTCCTGTTGTTACTTCAATAATTTTCTTCGATAATTCTG
>Ga0209745_1000033_pt1 | contig 74534 bp, 59 predicted proteins | sample BarGraNGADG00312_FD_184495 | JGI IMG/M metagenome (GOLD analysis project Ga0209745, IMG submission 184495) | Arctic peat soil microbial communities from Barrow, Alaska - Barrow Graham LP Ref core NGADG0004-312 (SPAdes) (version 2) | ecosystem: Environmental > Terrestrial > Soil > Wetlands > Peat... | reverse complement strand
GTATAAGTGCAGTAACCAATGCAACAACTTATACCTGGACAGTCCCGACAGGCTGGTCTATTACAGGCGGAGCAGGAACTATCTCGATTACCGTAACGACAGGTTCAGCAGGGCAGAATGGCAATATAAGCGTTTCCGCAGGTAATAGCTGCGGTACAAGCACGGCAAGTACTCTGGCAGTAACTGTAAACAGCCTGTCAATGGCTCCTGCCGGAGTTGCTATAACCAATAATAATACATGTAATGGCATCTCCAAAATCCTTACTGTAACAGGAGGAAGTTTAGGATCCGGAGCCACCTGGCAATGGTACACTGGCTCCTGCGGAGGAACTTCAGCCGGAACAGGTTTAAGCATAATCGTGGATCCGGCAGCCGGAACAAGTACAACCTATTATGTACTTGCCTCCGGAACATGTAATACTACAGCTTGTGCAAATGGTACTGTGGTTACAAATCCTGCTGTCAGCACTCCGGTTACCCCGACACCATCTGCTACTACTATTTGTCAGGGAAGCTCAAATACAACCTATACTTCATCTGCTATAAATGCCTCAAGCTACAACTGGTCTGTTACTGGCACTGGTAATACTATTTCAGGAATAGGTACAACCGGAACTGTGATATGGTCGCCTGGTTTTTATGGCACTGCAACAGTCAGCGTAACAGCAAACGGATGTAACGGACCATCATCCCCGGCATCCACCATTGTAACAGTTACCCCAAACCCGTCAGCACCGACAGGTCCAGCAACACAGGCTTTCTGCAGCAGTTCTTTACCGACAGTAGCATCTCTAACAGCTACGGGTGCGGGAATTAAATGGTACTTAGGCCCCACAGATGGTATAGCGTTGTCAACATCAACAGCACTTGTCACGGGGACTTATTATGCGAGCCAGACGGTATCCGGCTGCGAATCGACTTCTCGTCTGGCAGTATCAGTGACAGTTAATACTACTCCGGCAGCCCCGACAGTAGGTACAATAACACAACCGACATGCATCTCAACAACTGGCAGTGTTATTTTAAGCGGATTGCCTTCGGGAAGCTGGACAATAAATCCGGGCTCAATTACAGGTTCTACTACAAGTACGACAATTAATAATCTTATACCCGGAACATATAACTTTACCGTAACCACCAATCCGGCAAACTGCACATCCGTTGCCTCAATTAATGTCATCATCAATGCCCAACCTGCCACACCAACACCACCTGTGGTTGGTACAATCACACAGCCAACTTGTGCTCTGACTACCGGAAGTGTTGTATTAAGCGGCTTACCATCTTCAGGGACCTGGATACTAACCCGTTATTCAGGTACTGTAACTACATCAGGAGTGGGAACAAGCGTAACAATTTCAGGACTTCCGTCAGGAGCATCACTCATATCATATAACTATACCGTGACCAATGCTGCAGGATGTACCTCATCGCTATCAGCCAATGTTGATATCAATCCACAGCCTCCGTTACCTGCCGCACCTGTGCAAACAGTAAACTGTGACCTTGGCTCTGGCAATGCTGTTGTGACAGTTACAAGCCCGATAGGATCAGGTTATCAGTATGCTCTTGATGCAGGTGGATTTCAGTCAGCCACTGCCTTTAACAGTATAGCCAACGGTAACCATAGCATCACTGTAAAAAATTCTTCAGGATGCATAACCACTGGAACCGGCTTCTCAGTCTCATGCGGATGTGCAAATCCGCCGGCAGTTGCATTAAGCAGCACAAGCGGCAGCACTTGCGGAATAACACCTGAAACAGTCAGCAACAACTCTTTCAGCGGAGGCGCAACAAGCGTAACTATAACGGAGAATGGTTCAGGATCAGTAAGTCCGATTTCTTCAACCACTTCACCGTTCGACTTTACCTATACGCCCGTGGCAGCCGATGCCGGCAAAGTTGTAACCATAACTGTAACTACCAACAATCCATTTGGTACTCCATGCACAGCTGCAATTGCCACCTATAATTTGACTGTAAATGCTATTCCATCAGCACCTGCGATAGGTATAATAACTCAACCGACATGTTCTGAACCAACAGGAAGTGTAGTGCTGAATGGTTTGCCCTCAACCGGGACATGGACACTGACCCGCACTCCCGGCGGAACAACCACAACAGGCACGGGTACAAGCACAACGATCAGCGGACTGGCAGCGTCGACAACATATACCTTCACGGTAACTAGTGCAGCAAATTGTACATCACCGGTATCAGCAAATGTGGTTATCAATACTCAAACTGCAACTCCGACACCTCCGACAATCGGAACAATAACACATCCGACATGCGGACTTTCAACAGGAAGTGTAGTGCTTAGCGGATTACCTGCAGGTAACTGGACATTAACCCGCAATCCAGGTGGGGTAACTATAAATTGGAATACAACAAGTTATACTGTTTCAGGACTTTTAGCAGGTATATATACTTTTACAGTAACCAATGCTGCAACTTGTACTTCAGTGGCATCAGCTGAAGTAATTATAAATGCTCAACCTGCCACTCCAACATCTCCTTTAGTCGGAACAATTGTGCACCCTACATGCACTTTGTCAACTGGTAGTGTTGTATTAAACGGATTGCCATTGGGCACCTGGACACTGACCCGCTACCCGGGAACTATAACTTCAACAGGTGAAGGAACAAGTACAACAATTACAGGACTTGCTGCGGGATCATCATCTAATTATACTGTTACCAATTCATCAGGATGTACTTCATTGCCGTCATCCAATGTCATAATTAATGCTCAGCCCGCAACACCTTCAGCACCTGTGGTTGGAACTATCACCCATCCTACATTTGCGGTTCCGTCGGGAAGTGTCGTACTAAGCGGATTGCCGTCAAGCGGCACATGGACACTGACCCGCAATCCTGACGGAGTAATAACAACAGGGACAGGAACTAGTAAAACTATTACTGGCATAGCCCCGGGAACATATACATTTTCCGTAACCAATGCAGTCTTATGTACCTCAGTGCCATCAGCCAATGTGGTTATCAATGCAATACCGGGAGCTCCTGTGGTCGTTATTACGGATCCTGCACCGGTATGTTCGACTACAACTGCAGACCTGACTGCACCGGCAGTGACCGCAGGCTCAGCTGACAATCTGACTTTCACTTACTGGACTGACGCTACTGCAACAATACCCTACGCTACTCCGTCAGCAGCTTCTGCAGGTACCTACTATATCAAAGGCACAACAACTGCAGGGTACTCAACAATCAAACCGGTGACTGTGACAGCAGATCAGATGCCTGTTGCAGATGCTGGTCCCGATCAGGAGCTCAATTACATGTTTGGCACCACTCTTGATGCTGAACCAGTTGCAATTGGAACAGGTATATGGACTCTTCTATCAGGGACAGGTAGTTTAGTTAACACCAGTCTGTTCAACACTTCTGTGACAAGTCTTTCCCTGGGCATTAATGAGTTCAAATGGACGGTAACTAATGGAGTTTGTCCTTCGGTAAGTGATAATGTTAAAATTACTGTAAACGACCTTTTAATCCCAACATTAATTACTCCAAATGGAGATGCCTGGAATGAGTATTTCGTCTTAAGAGGGTTAGAAACCCTTGGGAAGACAGAGCTTACGATTTTCAACAGAAATGGAGCCCAGGTCTACAAAAACAGTAATTATGATAATTCATGGAACGGCCTTGACTATAACGGAAATGAACTTCCTGACGACACTTACTTCTATGTAATGAAGTCACAGAACGGTAAATCTTTAAGTGGGTATATAGTCATCAGAAGATAAAATGAAATCCCGCATGTTTGCTGATAAATCATGATAGAAGGCTCAGCCAAGCTTAATACATCTATAATTCAGCAGCATGCGGGCTCTTTCATTCTTGAAAAAATAACCCCCTTTCCCGTTTCCCCCAAGGAGGAAAGCCTCCGCGGCAAGCTGGCCCCTTCGCTAAAATTGCTCACTGAGCAATTTTTAAACGCTCGGGCCTCCCCTTGGGGGAAGTCCCGATAGCTATCGGGAGGGATGGGGGTCAAAACAAACAAACAAAATTGTATCTATCATTTGAGATTAATCGAACAAAAATAATGAAAAGGATTTTAAAAACTTTATTTTGGTTACTGGTTCCTTTCAGCCTGTCAGGGCAATTAACTCCTGTAACGAATCAGTATATCCTCAACCCTCTTACCATCAATCCATCATATGCAGGGAACAGAGGAGCATTGAATATTGCAGCCTTTTACAGGAAGCAGTGGGCGGGGATTTCAGGAGCTCCTGAAACCATGACATTAGCTATTGATGCTCCAGTGCTCGATGCCAAGCTTGGACTTGGGCTTATTATTTCAAACGACAAGATTGGAGTTACCAAGGAGACCAGGTTTATCACTAACTATTCTTATAAAATCAGAATGAAGAACGGATCTCTGTCTCTGGGGCTTGGTGCAGGATTAATAACCACCAATACTGCCTGGTCCGACCTTGTTGTCATTGATCCTGAAGATCAGTCTTCCCTGGTCGATTCGCGTGTTTTTGTAGTTCCTGATTTTAGTTTTGGCGCTTATTATACATACAATAATTACTTTGCCGGTTTTTCAATACCACAATTAATAGGGTACAAATTCGATTTTGTTAACAATAAATATGTCCTGAAGGTTAATCTGGGCCAATATTATTATTTATTCAACACCGGTTATGTTTTTAATCTGACTTCAAAAACAAAGTTTTTTCCTTCTACGCTTGTAACATTCTCTCCGGGAGAAAAGCTGCTCTATGATATAAATGCTCATTTCAATTTCTTCGACAGGCTCTGGGTAGGAGCCTCATACAGGAGTAACAGATCTGCTGCCGGGCTCTTGCAATTCGCCATAAATAATCAGTTAAGAATCGCTTATACGTACGATTTCGATTTCAGCAAACTGGGTAAGTATAGTAATGGATCGCATGAAATTATGATCAGGTATGAGTTTAAGTATAAGGTGGATGTGGTGAATCCGCTGATTTTTTGACCCCCCAACCTTACTAAAAGGATTTCCCTGCCTGTTTTTTAGCCCCCCATCCCCCCTAAAGGGGGGCTAATAAACTGCCATGAATTAGTCCCCCTTCAGGGGGAAGTCGCGAAGCGGCAGGGGGCTAATCTGTCCGGAACAATGCTCAACATTGCCAACTGCTTTTTGCCAACTGCCAATTTGAACAATGCGAAATAAATATATAACTTGCAATCAGGCACTTAAATAAAATGAATTATAGATTTACAATATTCCTGCTACTTGCCTTCGTTACTCAGCAATTCGCTGCTGCACAAACAGAAATCTATACCGTCAAACTGGCTCCATTCAGCTCGGACAGATACAATGAATTCTCTCCCGTTTATTACAGACATGGAATAGTCTTCTGCACAAACCGCTCATCAGGTTCGCTTGTTGATTATTCCTCCTCGAAGGGTGAGACCACCTATAATATCAGTTTCATTGATACTACAAAGAAAGTGACCTGGCAAAAAGCAAGATCATTTTCAAAGAGTCTGAATACGCCTTTTAACGACGGTCCTGTAACTTTCAACAGCAGAGGAGATACTATCTATTATTCAAGGAATCTGCAGGTTAAAGGTAAATTTTCTGAACTTTCCACTGGCAGAAACAAGCTTGGCATTTTCAGCGCTGTGCTTGAAGGGAAAAAATGGACGAAGATTCGCGAACTGAGATACAATAATGAATATTATAATGTCACAACACCCTATTTATCTCCTGATGGCAAACGGCTTTATTTTTCTTCCGACAAACCTGATGGTTATGGAGGATCGGACCTCTATTACTGTGAGTGGAAAGGTGATTACTGGGCCGATCCGGTGAATCTGGGTCCTGTAATAAATACCAAAGGCAATGAATCATACCCATTTATTAATCCTGCAGGAGAACTTCTGTTTGCCTCCGATGGTCATCCGGGATTAGGAGGGAAGGACATCTTCTTTTCAAGGATGGATAATAATCAATGGCTGCCTCCCGTAAGGCTCGACCCGCCAATTAACTCACAATATGATGATTTCGGTATAATTACCGATTCGTTAATGAGTGAAGGATATTTTTCCTCAAAAAGAGATAAAACAGTAGACATATTCAGGTTCAAGACCAATTTTCCACAGATCTTTTATGCTGATATTCAGAAAGAAAATCAATACTGCTTCAGGTTCAGCGACAGCGGCGCCATCGAAATAGACACGCTTAACCTTCGCTATCGCTGGGATTTCGGAGATAGTAAGAAAAGCTATGGTAAAGTTGTGAATCACTGTTATCCCGGGCCGGGAGATTACAAGGTGAGACTTGATATAGTTGACAGGGCAACAGGGAACTTGTTCTTCGCAAAACTGGCTTATACCCTGGAATTGCACGATTATGAACAGCCATATATTAATTCCCCTGATGTTGCAATTGCAGGAGATATGGTCAGATTTGATGGTCTGAAATCGTACCTCCCGGGATATGAGATTCTATCCTATTCGTGGGACTTTGGTGAAGACGCAAGAATGGAAGGGGCAAGTGTGAGCCACACATTTAAGGTAAAAGGTGAATATAATGTCAACCTGGGACTGACATTAAAGTCAAAAACTACAGGCATCATCAATAAAACAGGTGTTACAAAGAAAATAACAATAGTAAATGATAATCTGGAAAGAACGGCTTACCTGGCTAAAAAAGCTTCTAAAAAAACCACGCTGCCTGATATACGAAAATTCAACAATGCCAGTATAAAGACAGAATACTCTGCTGAAGAAGATTTTCCAAAGGATGCTCTTTTCAGGATCATTCTGTTATCATCTAAAAACCGGATTGGCCTCAGCAGCAGCACTTTCAGGAACTTGCCAAACAAGTATTCACTGAAGGAAGCATTTGACCAGGAGAGCGGTGTTTACAGCTATATAGCTGATGAGCAGATGACCCTCATGGAAACTTACCCGTCATTAAGGGAGCTGTACGGACTGGGATTTAAGGATGTGCAGATAAAACTAAGTGTTATAAAAAATCCTGTTGAAAGGGAACTTCTTATTCTAAAAAAGAATTATGGAATTCTGACAGAAAACTATTTCGACAGTAATGGCCAGTTAAAGTCCAGTGCATATCTTATGCTTGATCAGATAGTGATGCTTATGAACCAGAATCCAAATATAAGGTTTGAAGTGGGAGTTCATACAGATAATATCGGGTATGCTGCAAATAATCTCACCCTTTCACAAACCCGTGCCCAGCTTCTAGTTAACTATCTTATTAACAGGGGAATAAGCAGTAAGAGATTGGTTGCAAGGGGTTATGGAGGAGTGAAACCGGTCGCCTCAAATATCCTTGAAAGAGACAGGAAGTTAAACCGCAGGGTTGATTTCAGGATAATAAATTAATTGCATAATAATCAGAGTTTAATTTAGTTGACAACACAATCTCGATAAAATAAAGTGAATCAGATCATGCGACGGATTAAAATGAAGTTCCGATCGACTATTTTCATTAATTGGTAGTTTATGAAGAGAGTTCTTTTATTATTTTTCTTAATAATCAGTTCATCTTCTGTATTTTCACAGATAGTGCTTACCATAGAAGGTACAGTGGTTAATGATACAATAAAGGGGACATCAAATGGAGTAAGTATTCCCAGGAGTCAGCCAACTATCTTTACATATCGGAATAATGCTATTACATCTGTTAATACGAATGGTTATATGTTACAAGCCGGTGACGAAACTCCGGGAATTAATAATAACAATCTTGATGGAGAGATAATAACAGGAAATAAGTTTACCTGGAACGGAACAAATGATTCCAGCACTACCCATGGATTATTTACCGGGTATAATTTAGATGTCGTAATAAAATACAACTTCCTTGACAAGGTTCCCAACGGTATACAGCGTAAATCTGATGGAATGACTGATAAATCGGGTGTTATTGCATATAATGTTATAAAAAATCCTAAAGTTGGTATCGTGGCAAAGGGAATGAATGGAGTTAAAATATATAATAATACATTTTATAGCGAGAAAACGTCAGTTCAGACATATAGGGGTCTGATAGACATTCAGGCTAATACTGATGGCGGGTTAAATGCCATATCTACAGGGACTAAAGTTTTCAATAATATATTTTATACATTAAACCGAACCTTAAATATTAAAATATATGAGCCTGAATGTTTAACGGGTTTTGAAAGTGATTATAACGTATTCTGGTGCGAAGCAGGTGAACCGGTATTTGAGATAAATGGTTCTACGAAAACATTTACCCAATGGCAGGCATTGGGTTATGATTTACATTCAGTCGTATTAAATCCGGATTTTATAAATTTTACTGAATTTGTCCCCCGCCTTCGCCTTAATTATGGAATAAACCTCGGTGCAACCTTTATAAAGGGATTAGCGATAGTAGCTGTATGGAACAAACAAAATCCAACGACAACAAATCAAAATGGTTCATGGCAGGTTGGAGCTCGTATATATGAAGCATCAGCATCTGGGATAAAAATAAATATCTATCCGAATCCTGCTCACGATTTTTTTTACGTTTCCATTACAGATTCAACTCTTACATATCAGAAAATTAAAATATATAATGCTGATGGTCAGATTGTCCTGACAGATTCTATTGAGCAGGGTTCAAATATTATTGAAATTCCAAAACATCTTCCTTCAGGTATATATAATATTGCCCTGGAATCAGACGAACTGAAACGATATGTTAAGAAGCTTATCGTAATCAAATAGGATTTCATTTAAAACAATATATCTTTTATAAAACCTAATCTGTTGAAGATCGATTTTGGTGTTCATCATATTCAGCAATAAAGGCTCAGAATGATCCAATAATAAATAATTCCGAAAACTTCCCTGATTGTTGGTTATCCTTCTTTTCCCGTCCAGCTCTGCGATATCATATTGAGAATTGTTGAGATAAGGAATAATTTTTTTATGATCAATAATAATTCCTTTAATAAACAAATTGCTGTCGCCATATTCTCCAACCCCGTCATTTGTAAATTGAATCATCAGCGAATCGATTTCCGATAAAGGGCCTTCCCAATTGAAAGAGTATCTTCGTCTGTGTCTGTCTGCAATAAATTCAACAATGAGAGAATCGTTCAGAAAAAAATTAAAATGGGCAGAGTGTTCTTTATCAAGGGAGCTATATGCATCCACCTCAATTATATGCTGACGGACTTCATTTCTTAGAGAATTCTTCCCGGAAGGATAAAATATCAGGTATCCGTTCTCTGAGAGCATAAAATATTTTACGGAAGATTTAATAACTGTTGTGATTATATATTCATAACCATCTTTCTGGAACTCATCATATGCCATCTTAAGAGAGGTTAAAGGGAGCCGGTCTTCAATAATCAGGATATTCGCTTTAACCTTTTCTGATTTTGAAAGGTAATAAGACAGATAATTGGCAGCAGGACTTAAGAGTAAATGCCAAAAGGGGAGGAAAGAAATCAAAATAAGCAAACCAATAATCAATCTTCTTTTTCTCATGAAATGTCTTAAAGAGGTCAGGTTTATTGACCTTTGTTTTTTAAAGCTGAAGGATATGAATTCTTAAAGACCTATAAATATTTTTGATTAAGTATAAATACAAATATAAGAGTCTGATAAAAATGGAATAGAAGTTTATCAGATAATTTCAAATTAGATCATTTTCTAAATCTGTTAATATAAAAAAAACTTATAACTTTGAATTAGTTGTAATGAACCGGCAGTAAGTCCGAAACGGGTCTTACTAGTGGTGACAATTTTTGAAGAATAAAGATTTTTGTTTTAATGAAAAAAATTCTTTTCATCTTTCTTTTAGTCAGTGTAAGTATAAGTTTTTATGCTCAGTCCCCTGAAGGTTTCAATTACCATGCAACAGTATATAATGAATTTGGAGACCCACTAGGTCTGCAGGCTGTCTCCTTCCGGTTCAGTATCATTAAAGGGAGTCCCACAGGTACTGTAGTTTATAGTGAGAAGCATAACATTATAACCGATCCATTCGGAGAAGTATCGCTTGTTATCGGTGATGGCATTGAAAAGACAGGTTCTTTCGCATCAATTAACTGGGGAGATGGCAACTATTTTCTAAAAGTTGAAATTGACAAAACAGGGGGTACATCATATACCGAAATGGGTACAAACCAATTGCTCAGTGTTCCGTATGCATTATTTGCAAAAACTGCGGCTAACGGTTTCAGCGGGAATTACAACGACCTGTATAATAAGCCTGTCACTAATGGTTCCGAAACACACATCTCTGCAGGTAACAGTTTAACTCTTACGGGTTCAGGTACCTCAGCTGACCCTTATATTTTAAATACCGTGGCCCATTTTGTAGGAGAGTCTTTCGGAGGAGGAATAGTGTTTTATGTATATGATAATGGACGTCATGGTTTAATAGCAGCTTCTGTCGACCAGGATCCCGGAATAGAATGGTATAATGGAGTTCAAAGATACACAAACACTACAGGGAATGGTGTAGGAACAGGAGAACAGAATACTGCATTAATTATTGCTGCGCAAACCAATGATAATCCCGTTGGAAATTTTGCGGCAAAAGTTTGTGCAGATTATTCAGTGACAGTCGATGGAGTATCCTATGGTGACTGGTATCTTCCTTCAAAGCATGAGTTGGATCTGATGTTTCTTCAATCGATTATTATTGGTGGTTTTAAATCAGAATTTTACTGGAGTTCTACAGAGTTAAGCAGCCTAAGTTCATGGTGTCAGAGTTTCATTGATGGCAGGCAATACAACATGAATAAGGGTTTGCCATATGGTGTACGGGCTATCCGGGCTTTTTAAAGAATTGGTATATTGGTGACTGGTGATTGTAACCCCGCTATTACCTACTTTATAAGCCTATACTTGAGCAAAGATTGTAGGGTTAGAGGGGCTCTTTTTTTATTATAAGTTTCTTAGCGCCTAAGATTAATCCTTTGGACAACAAGTTTACAATGTAAACTCCGTGTATTAGGTTTTTCGATATTAGAACATTTTTAATACCTGTTTCAAGTGGTTCCTCATAGACAATCTTTCCGGAAAAATCAATAATCCTTATTACATCAGGATTCAGAGTAGGTTCCTCAATAGAAATATTAATATAATTTTCTGCTGGATTAGGGTAGATGACAATATTAAGGCTATCATTATTCGCTGAACCTGACTTTTGCTGCAGAAGGCCAAATATCTTAAATTCGGAAATTCTATTCCAGTCATTTAATGCGTTACCCTTTCCAACATATTTTAAATACATATAATCCGTATTCGTTCGTTGGGCAGGAAAATCAAATACTTGAGGATTGCCGGAGAAATTACATGATGAAACAGGATTGATCAGAATACTCTCCCAGATAATATTATCCTTTGAAGCATAAATGTTAAAATATGACGAATACCTCTGTCCTGAAAGGAATGTCAGCTTCAAATGACTTATTTTGGTTGGCATTACCAGTTCTGCAAGAATCCATTGATTATTGCCTTTGGCAGACCATATTGTTGCCGTATCGCTGTCTCTTATGTTATTAGGAAAATCAGAAGCAAAATAGTCGCTTGCTTCTGTTTTTATTATTCTTACTGAAGTTAGCTCAGGCTTGTAAGGTTCAATATTGATAGAAATATTTCTGGTTTGTGTATAAGTACCATCACTGACACTAACAATGAATTCCATAGTTTCATGTTCAATTACATCTGGGGCCAGAAATTGAACTTTTGAGTTGTTTTTGGAGGAGACAGATACTTGATTTGGTACTGTCCATACAAATGTCAAGTCATCAAAGTTTGAATCATAACTATCCGAGGCATCTATTTCATAAACAAATCCAGAATAACCACTCGGCTGATAATTTATTACTACAACCGGGGGTTCTTCAGGTTTGGCAGGATCAGGGCATTTATTCATAACAGACTGAGCACTTATACTTTCTGCCTCACCGCCTGAAATTGTCTGAAGTGGATTACTCGCAGGTTTGGTATAAGCAACAGTTATTATATCGCCAAAAACAACAGGAGATGCTAATATCAGATTCACCTTATCATTTTCAATAGTAACGGAATTAACGACTCTGCTTGCTGAATTAACCCGGACATCAAAGGCAGAAGCAGCAGGCAACAAATTAGTAAGACTTAAATTATAAGTCATCTCAAGAACTGTCGGAGTATCTTTATATATGCTGGAACTTATATAGACCGGTAAGGGAGCTGAAGTCCCTGAATATAGTTCAAATGCTCCTAAATCTGGTGAACTACCCCCAAAAGGGAGTCCGACTTTTGAACCCGAATCAATCAGATCTGAACCTGGCTTAAGATGCAAAAAATCAATATCCGGCAAGCTTCCGTTTGCTTTTCTTGATCTTGTTAACTGTGTCCCATCAAGATTAATAAAATCATCATCTGATAATGAATAATCATAATTAGTAGTCCCGTCATATAGAAATGTGCAATTTTCTACTATTGATTTCTCACTGAATACTGTTATTATTCCATTTTTATAGGATATACCATTTTTTACTATACAAAATATTTCAAAAAAATCTAATTTTAATCCATTATTGCCGTTTAAATATGAAGTATTGTTATATAATTCCATAGAACACAGAGCCATGTTTTGATCAAATCCTTTATCTCTATTATTATATGCTACACAATTTTTTATAGTTCTTAATATTGTATTGCTATGGTCAAACTCCGTCTTTCCTAATTTAAAACCGTTCCCATTGCCACCAGCAGTAAAAGTATCTGGGATATAACCATTATTCCACGCCCAACAACTATCGATTGAGATAAAACCTTCATTTCTCCACAAATCAAGTCCATCGTCTGTATTCCACCAGAAACGGCACCCCTTGACCCTGTTAACTAGCCCAGCTGGGATGTCAGCTATTTCAAGACCATCAGCATTATCATAAGGAAGTGGAGTCAATGGATCTGAATTGTGGTGGAAATCACAATTTAGAATTAAATTATCATTGCAACTCTGTCTCATTTCCATCCCATGTCCATTATGGTGAGAATTTAATTGCTCAAATATATTATGATTTGAGTTTTCCACTCTGAGTCCAGTATAAACGCTTATATCAAGTTGCGCAAATCCTGTTATTTCAAGACCTTTAAAATGAAAATAATTACCTACAAAATAAATCCCACATGCATAATAGTAATTAAATGAAACTGCTTTGGATATTATTGGAACTTCACCCGGATATGCCCATATATTAATAAGGTTTCCTGCTGTGCCATTTTTACCAGTAAGTTTTTGAGAACTTACATATTCATAAGTACCACCACGGAGATAAGCTGTGTCACCTGCATCAATTACTGTCCATACTTTATTTAGAGTAAAAAATGGTTGGCTAATAGTACCGGGATTTGAATCATTACCATTTGGAGAAATATAATATTTATTACCATATAATGGCAAGCTTATTATAATCAATAATAAGATGAGTGATTTTTTCATAATTGCAGTTTGACCATATGAAAAGCACTAAATATTTGACAAACATAGTTTATTAAACGACAGAAGGATTGTTATGTTTCATTAAATATTATACTCAATTATTTATGGTTAAAATTTTTTATAAAAATAATGAAAATTTAAAGTCTAATCTTACAGTATAATTATCTGGTTTATATTTTAGTATTGCAAATAGCCAATATTTAAATTAATTATCAATCTTTAATACTTATAGATCAATGAAATACAGTAATCTAATGTCTGGACTACCAAAGTATATTAACAACTTTTTTAAGACTGGCAGTCAGCGTAGCATAGATATAAAAAAGAACATTCTGGTTTTATCATTTGTCAGAGTTTGTAGCATTGCTATAAGTCTTTTTATAGTTCCTATTACCATCCATTATGTAAATCCTACGAGATATGGTATATGGCTTACATTAAGTTCCATAGTTGGATGGTTTAGTTTTTTTGATATTGGTTTAGGGAATGGTTTACGAAATAAATTTGCTGAATCAGTTGCTAAAGGAGATAGTGAAATGGCGCGTATTTATGTAAGTACAACATATGCCATATTAAGTATAGTTATTACCATAGTATTAATAATTTTTTTCTTCATAAATCCATTTTTAAATTGGTCAAGACTTCTGAATGCACCTTCCGATATGGCAGGAGAACTTAGTTTATTAGCCTTGATAGTTTTTGTTTTTTTTTGTATCCAATTTGTTCTTAAGTTGATTACTACAATTTTAACTGCCAACCAGGAACCTGCAAAAGCATCAATTTTTGAGTTAATTGGAACCGTAATTTCAGTAAGTATCATTTATATTCTTACGAAGACAACCTCGGGTAACTTAATTTATTTAGGAACTGTATTTAGTGTTGCACCGGTATTGGTATTTACTTCCTCCAGCATTTGGTTTTATACACATAAATATAAAAAATATGCACCTGCTATTAAATATGTAAGGTTCAAATTTGCCCGTGATCTGATGACTTTGGGGTTTAAATTCTTTTTTTTACAAATTGCAGCATTGATTTTATATCAGACAAGTAATATAATTATTGCTCAACTTTTTGGACCGGAACAAGTAACACCCTTTAATATTGCTTATAAATATTTTGGTATTATAACTATGGCGTTTACCATTTTCATTATGCCATTCTGGAGCGCCTTTACTGAAGCATGGACTAAAAAAGATATAATTTGGATTAAAAGTATAATGAAGAAGCTGGTTTTTATTTGGATATTTCTCAGCATCACCACAATAATCATGTTCATTTTTTCAGATTTTATTTTCAGAATATGGATTGGTAAAGAATTAAAAGTGCCAATAAAAATATCTGCAGTTGTGGCTGTATATGTTATCATTAACTCATGGTGTGGAATTTTTTCGCATTTTTTAAATGGAGTTGGTAAGATAAAGTTACAGTTGTATAGTGGGCTATTTGGTGCTTTAATAAATATACCATTAGCGATATTTTTGGGTAAGCAATTTGGCGTATCAGGAGTTATATTGTCAACATGCATTTTGGGAATTATAAGTTCTATTTGGTCTCCAATACAGTATATGAAAATAATAAATAACAAAGCTAAAGGCATCTGGAATAAATAATTTAGTACCTGAATGTGTTATAATATAATATGTTAAATGAACTCAGTAAAACACATCAGTAATGATGATGATTTATGATAATACGCTGAAATTTACCTTCGACAAATCCTTAGGGGTTTATGACCCTTTTAGAATGGAGTATTAACGTATGAATATATTAATCTTTAATACTAATAATCCCTTAAAAGTATCTGGAATTGTTGCTTTTGACCTCTTCAATCATTTAAAAAGTAGAGGACATCAAGTGAAATTACTGGTAAATTGCTTTAATTCGGATTATCCTGAAGGAATAATTAGCCTTGAATCATCATTTTCTGTCCGGTGGAAAACAATAAAAGCTAAATTTATATGGCGATTAAGTAAGTTAAAGAAAATTTTGAAGTTCAAAGAAGAACTACAGAGGGATTCCGATTATTGCTTTTTTCAATTAGATGAAAGAAAACTAATTTATAAAACACGTAGACTCCTTAAAATATCGGAGATAAAGCCAGATGTAATCATTGTCCTTTATGCAAAAAAATTTATCAACGTTAAAAATGTTTACCAATTATATAAAAGAACTCATGCAAAAATATTCTGGTTGATGTACGATATGGCACCTTTTACTGGAGGTTGTCATTATGCCTGGGAATGTAAAGGCTATCAAAATAACTGTGGAAACTGTCCAGGTCTATTTTCCTCAGATCCATTTGATATAAGCTATAGAAATCTTCTATATAAGAAAATATATATTGATAATACCAACATTCAGATTATTGCAGGTTCAGAAAGGCAATACAGACAAGCGAAGGCAAGTTCATTATTCCTTAATAAGCCAATTCATAAGATATATACTTCTATCGATTTAAATGTTTTTAAACCTTGTAACAGACAAGAACTTAGATCTAGAATGGGAATCCCAATAAACAAGAAAGCAATTTTTTTTGGTTCAATTGAACTTAAAGAAAGACGAAAAGGAATGACGTATTTAGTTGAAAGTCTAATAATATTAAAAGATAAAATAAAAAATACTAATCTTGAAAACGAAATTATTCTTCTAATTGCTGGGAGTAAAATTAAAGAAATCACTGAATATTTGCCCTTTGACTATCATTTTTTTGGTATGCTTGATAATAACACTGGAATTGCTTCAGCATACCAGGCAGCTGATATATTTGTTTGTCCTTCAATTGAAGATTCAGGTCCTACTATGATTAATCAATCGCTTATGTGTGGAACACCAGTTGTTTGTTTTGAAATGGGAGTAGGCATTGATTTTGTAATTAATGGCGAAACTGGATTCTGTGTTAAATTGAAAGATTCTATTGCCTTAGCACAAGCAATGTACGATATCTTAATTATGGGTGACTCTGATTATTTAAGGATTAAAGAAAACTGCAGAAATCTGGCTTTAAGACTATTTCAGCCGGATGTAACTATTTCCAATTGGATTAAAGTTCTAAGCGAAAATAATTGAAATGGGAAATCATGTTCAGTTTTTTTCTGAATGATAATAATTACTTAATCGATTATTTATGAAAAAAATAGCCCTGATAGGATATGGTCAACTTGGGAAACAATTTGAACATTTGATTCTGGGATCGTTTGCAGATTCCACCTTCATTTATTTTGATGATATTGCAGTGAAAAATGGAATCAAAAGTGCTTATCCTTTTAAAAGTTATCTGGAAAACGACTTTAAGGATTTTGAATTTCAGATTGCTCTAGGATACAAACATTTAAGTGAGAAAAAGGAGATAATTGACAACTTAATAGATAGGCAAAGGAAGATGCATACCTTTATACATTCTTCTGCAATTGTTGATTGTACTGCAAGAATTGACACAGGTACAGTAATTTATCCTAATGTTACTATTGACAAAAATGTATGTATAGGGAAAGGTTGCGTGATAAATCTTTCCGTTACAATTTCTCATGATTCCATTGTAGGAGATTTTTGCTATTTATCTCCATCTGTTACTCTGTCTGGATTTGTAACAATTGGTCAAAAGGTTTTTCTTGGTACAGGTGTCAATGTCGCAAATAATGTTATTATTAATTCTTCATCGATTGTTGGAATTGGTTCTGTAATCACTAAAAATATTGAATCTGGTCAAAGTGTTATTGGTAATCCGCAAAGGACCATAAAGGGACTTAACATAATATAAATTTGAAATTTAATATTGTTGATAATTATCATTACTTATTGAATTTTATACGGAAATAGATGGAACAGATTCTTAAAATTTAGCTTTATTTTAACCTTTAACCTATTTAAGTAATCTTAAAAATGTGATAAGAAATCGATATTAAGTTGAGTTAGTTATATGGAATCATTATAATGAATAAAGGGGCGAAAATAGCTATTATTGGCGCAAGCTACTTGCAATTACCACTTGTATTGAAAGCCCATGACATGGGTTTTAAAACAATCTGTTTTGCATGGAATGACGGTGCAGTATGCAAAGATTATTGCGATAAATTTTATACAATATCCATCTTAAACCATGATGAAATTCTTAAAACTTGTGAAATTGAAAGTGTTTCAGCAATTACTTCCATTGCGTCGGATTTAGCCGTACCTACAGTAAATTTTATAGCTGATAAATTAGGGTTAGTCGGCAATCCAATTGAAAGCAGTCAAGTAAGTACGAATAAATTCCTTCAGCGTCAGATATTATCCAAACATGAAATAAAAGTTCCTGTTTTTGAGAATTCTAACAAAATAAATATTGAAAGTATTGAAACCAGATTCAGGTTTCCGATAGTTATTAAACCAGTTGATAGATCTGGCAGCAGAGGGGTGGTTGTAGTCAAGGGACCAGAGAATGTAAGTAAAATGATAGATTACTCAAGAAAAGAATCATTGTGTGGTGAGGTAATTATTGAAGAATTTATAAAAGGTGAGGAAATCTCTGTAGAGTCTATTTCATGGGAAGGTAATCATACTATTCTTGCATTTACAGATAAAGTAACTACGGGATATCCTCATTTTGTGGAACTTGAACATCATCAACCTTCAAAATTCTGGAAATCTTCAATACATGATAAGATCATATCTATAGTAAATTATTCTCTAAACACTTTGGGCATCAAATATGGTGCCTCACATACTGAACTTATTATAACAGATGAGGACGAAGTTTATCTTACTGAAGTTGGAGCTCGCATGGGAGGAGATTTTATTGGATCTCATTTAGTTTTACTGTCCACAGGATTTGATTTTATCAAAGCTGTCGTTGAGATATCATTAAATCAAAAACCCATAATTTCATTTAAGGATATACAAAATTCAGGAATTTGTTTTTATACAGAGAAGTCTAAATGGGTACGTGATTATGTTATTTCGAAACATAAGAATATTATTACTTTTCATCTCGATGAATTAAGAAAAGAACCAGTAACAGAAAGTTCACAACGGAGTGGTTACTTTATTTATAACAGTGATCATAAGATTGACTCAAGCTCCTTCTTAAAGAGTTTATAGATGCAGAAGAAAGCCATTGTATGCTTTATATAAAAAAGAGTTATAAGTAATATTTATAAAAAATGATTCCTTTTAACAAACCCTACCTTACAGGCAAGGAGATGCATTACATTTATCAAGCGGTATATTCCGGTAAAATATCTGGTAACGGGATGTTTACCCAGAAGTGTCAAAAATTCTTTGAAGAGCGATATGGATTTGGAAAAACACTGCTGACAACTTCTTGTACTGATGCTCTTGAAATGTGTGCGATTCTTGCAAACATTCAGCCGGGCGATGAAGTGATAATTCCTTCTTATACTTTTGTCTCGACCGCTTTGGCATTTGTACGTCAGGGTGCAAAAATTATTTTCGTAGACAGTAATGCACAAAACCCTAATATTGATGTCACACGCATTGAAGAACTTATAACAACCCGTACAAAAGCCATTGTACCTGTACATTATGCTGGTATAGCTTGTGATATGGATCCAATTATGGATCTGGCAGATAAATACAAACTTATTGTTATAGAAGATGCTGCACAAGCTATTGATTCCTACTATAAAGGAATACCATTGGGCTCTATTGGACATATGGCTGCATTTTCATTTCATGAAACGAAAAACATAAACTCTGGTGAGGGAGGAATGATGGTCATCAATGATGAAAAATTCATGAACAGAGCTGAAATAATCTGGGAAAAAGGAACCAACCGTGCAGAATTTTTCAGAGGTGAAGTAAATAAATATGGATGGGTCGATATAGGCTCTTCATTCCTCCCGTCTGAAATAATTGCAGCTTACCTTTATGCACAAATAGAAAATATAGATAATATACAAATAAAAAGGAAGAAAATATGGGAAGCCTATTTTGAAGGATTGAAAAGTATTTCTGTAAATGGTATTCAAATTCCATTTGTACCTGATTTTGCAACAAATAATGGTCATATGTTTTATCTGGTATGTTCTAATTTACGACAACGAACATTATTAATTGACCACTTAAAAAATAAGACTATCCATGCAGTTTTTCATTACCAAAGCTTGCATAAGAGCCAATTTTACGAAAGCAAACATGATGGCAGGGAACTCCCTTTTAGTGTAAAATACTCTGATTGTTTAGTCAGATTGCCACTTTATTATGAGTTGGCATTTGAAGATGTAGACCGGATTGTCAATACAGTGAAAGAAATTACTCATAAGTGTGAATAAGATAGTCCAACTCTTTTTTCTCACGTTATTCCCATTCCTGCCTTTTTGGGCATATTTTCTTTCATTATTTACAGGCCGCCCAATTGGAATGTTTCTTACTATATTTTCAATACCATTAGTTTTTTATTCTCTGCTATCTTCTCTAATTAATGTACCAAAGTACCTGATATTTTTTATTTTATTTACTGTCTATCATTTATTGTCATCTATTATTATTAATCCAGTGCCTTCATTTTCTTACTGGATTTGGTTTCTTCTTTTAGATAAGAACTTCTTAGCTTGTTTAATATTTTTTATTATCGAGAATACTCATTTTGATGAAAGATTCATTCGAATAATGAATCGAAACATTCTTATTGTAGTACTTATTTCATTACTGGTTAGTTTAATACAGATTAAGTATCCATCCTTTTTTCTTTCCACTGGAATATCGCTTGACGCTGAAGACGTCATATATTATTCACAAAACAGAATTTTTTCAATATATAGTTGGCTGGATTTAAATTCTTTGGGAATTACTTTTCCAATATTGATAGCGATTTTACTCAGCTTTTATAATAAGAAAAAGAAAACTTTTCCATTGGTTGTTATTAGTGGAATAGTTGTATCTTTTTTGACTAAGGCAAGGTATGTAATGCTATCCGCAATAATTGTTTTTTCACAGCTATTTTTCGCTTCTAAAATTAAGTTAAGGAAAAAGGTCTATATCTTTTTTATTTTTGCTGCCAGTATTGTAATTTTTTCCAGCATCGCTAAGGTAGTTGGTTATGATATCCAGCAAGTTATAGATGAAAGAATAATGGAAAAAAGCAGCGACATGCTTTCAGCTAAGACAAGAATCATTTCATATTATGTTTTTCTAAAAGTTTTTCCTGATCATCCTTTATTTGGAGTTGGTCCTGAAACAAAATCAAATGTAGTCCAATTATTAGGAGGATCAGCACCATTAATACATGTCGGATATTTATCATATTTATATTTTTATGGTTTGGTTGGTTCTTTTCTATTGCTTTTTTCTATGTTCTATTTGCTAAAGAGAACCCAGATTGTTGGGAAAAAATATGAGTTTTGGGGTGGTTTTTATGGCTTGTTATCTTTTTTTGCAGCAAATGCAACAATGGTATATTTTAATTTTAGTGAGATGGGAATTATTTTAGTGATAATATATATAAGATATTTCAGTGAGAAATCTTCATTAGAATTATCTGAATTGAAGTTATAAACAAAATTTGGGAAACCGCCTGATGCAAAGGAAATTGAGCAAGAATACTAATTCGACTAAAGTTCAACATAATATAGTAAAACCTTTGCAAAGATATAATATGACAAAATACCCAAAAATCTTAATTATCGGTCACACTTTTAATCTTCGATCAGGAGGGGGAATTACTTTGTCTAATCTATTTTATGGATGGAAGAAAAGTAATATTGCAGTTGCTGCGGCATCTATAGTTAATCCTAGTTTTGAAGTATGTGAAAAATACTATCAGTTAGGTTCATTGGAATACAAGGCAAGATTCCCTTTTTACCTGAATGCAAACTCTAATAAAATAGAATCAGGAATAGTTAACACTAAAGAATTATCGGATTCTATTAATTTACTTAATAAAGGGGGAAAATCAATATTTGGAATTATTTATGATAAGGTTTTATATTCTACAGGTCTCATTCATTATAAACGTAAATTTAAGGTAAGTGATAAATTTCTCCATTGGATTAAAGACTTTTCTCCTGACCTTATTTATACCCAGTTATCGTCACTTGAACAAATAAGATTAGTTGATAATCTTCAAAAAGAACTAAAGTTGCCAGTTGCAATTCATATTATGGATGATTGGCCGAGCACAATCTCTTATGGATATTTTCCGAAACTTATCTGGGGGAAAATTATTAACAAAGAATTCCTTGATTTATTATCAAATTCTAAATGTTTATTTAGTATTAGCGAAGCCATGAGTGAGGAATATTTAAAACGTTATTCTTTAAGATTTATCCCGTTTCATAATCCAATAGTTGTTGAAAATTGGCTCCCATATACCAAAATCAAATGGGAGACTGAGGGGGCATTTAAAATATTGTATACGGGTAGAATAGGAAGAGCAAATGGTAAGGCAATAATATTTATGGCAAACATTGTTAACGCAATGAATTTAAAAGAAAATAAGATAACACTTGATATATATACGCCAGATTTTAATACAAAAAATGCTGCTTCAATAAAAAGTCTGAGAGGAGTCAACGTAAGAAATACAGTTCCATATAATAAAATGCCAGCTCTGTTAGCAAGTTATGATTTGCTTTTTTTACCATTGGATTTCGATAAAGATGGAATTCGTTTCGCCCAAATGTCTATGCCCACCAAAACCTCTGAATACATGATTTCAGGAACTCCAATTTTGGTTTTTGCAGATCAAAAGACAGCATTGGCAAAATATGCTATTAGAGAAAGTTGGGCATACGTAGTTACAGAAAATAGTGAAATGGTTCTAATGAATGCCATAAATGAGTTATGTTCTAACCTGTCTTTAAGAATGGGACTAGGAGAAAAAGCGAAAAAAGTTGCGATTCAGAACGAAGATGCTAAGATTGTCAGGGAAAACTTCCGTAGGTGCTTAATAGTGAATTCGACTAAACCTGATAATTAGAAATATATATTGAAAAACCATTTCTGCATCAATGGGCTGGACTTAACACAAAGTAATTTTACATTTAATTTACCCTTAAAATGATTGAAATAAATCATGGACTGTCTCAGGAGTTTTCTATTCCAAATCAGATAATTAAAAAAATTGATTATCATTTAACAACAGAATATGTAATCATGGACTTTGGTTGTTGAAGCGATAAACTTATGTTGGAACTTTGTAATATTGAATATCAGGCGTTCATCTTTAGCGCCATTCTATTAAATAGCATAATAGTTATCGAGTGAATAAGGATCAACTATCTATTGTTTGGCAACCTATACTTTAGAAGACGATGAAAAGAACAACTTTAACCAGGAGATTGACTCGATTAATCCTTGGAATTGTATTTTGTATTTTTATATTATCAAGCTCTTTTCTCGGTACAATCATCTTACTAGGTTATTTTAACGCTTCAGAATCTGTATCCTACTTACCTGAATTTCATGCGGATGAATTTAAACCTCATCCAAATGAATCTGATCATTTCAAAATTGCTGGATCAGGGTATGTTCTTTGTGTAGGCAAGAATGGAAGCGTCACTGTGAAATCAAATATTGGCGAGGTTATACTATCACAATTTATTTATTATTCTTCATGTGAGGGTACGAATGAAAAGTGGGGATTGGATAGTATTTCAGTAGAATTAAACAGTGATACTACAGTAACGATTACTGGTAAAGGCTCTTTGAACTCAATTGTCAATCTCTTGTTGACAGTCTCAAAGGAGGAACCGAAACTAGATGTAAATATTAAAACTCAATATTCTGTAAATAGTATTGTTCATCGGGAGGCTTTGGTAGCGATATTTGATATTCCTGTCAGCGAGGTCTACCTGAAGAATGGGGGAATTGATATTAATTCTTTTGCTTCAGAATATTGGTTAAATAGACAGGGCGTGCGTTTTGGATGTGACGACAGATCAGCATTGATTTATCATACACCTGGCGTATCATCACTACAGTTAATTTCAGAACAAAGACGACTTTTTATAAATCTTGAATATTATTTGGATCATCCTCATATTCACATACCTTTTCAGGAAGATGCTGGCGGTAAATGGGAAGATATATCAGCTGCAGCTTATAATCCGGGAACTGAAAGAAATAATTTTTTTTCTATTTATTTCGGCAGTCGATCTAAAGTAGTCCCAAGAGTTAGGTTAGTACCTTATGGAAATCTGGCGGGCTATGTTTTCACAGAACATGCAGATGGTGGTAATATAAGAACTCATCGGGCAGTATATTTTGGAACAGAAGATATTATAAGCTCAAACAATGCCAAGCATGGTTTTGTTGGTCATGGTATTCCTACCACTAAGAGTGTATTTTACTTTAATTCAGATGGCCTTAACTCTCCTTCTCTTCCTAATGATCCTTTATATCTAGATTTCCTGGATCAATTAAAAGAGACGGGTCTATATGATATTTGTCTACATTCACCTGAAGACCAGAATTCTAACCGTGAAGTGTTAGAAGAAGCAATTAAGTTCATGAAAGATAGATTTGATGCAGCCACTTGGATAGATCATGGATTTTTTAGTGGAAAAATCAACCGTGAATCTTTCGTTGCTGATGGATTAAATCAAAACTCTGAATTTTTTGTCGCTGATCTTTGGGAAAAGTACGATACTCGTTTTTTTTGGAGTCCGGCTGTTGAAAAGATCCAACAAAGTTCAATAGTTAATCCAAAAAAAGAATTATTGCAATTGAGATTTAAAGATGGATCAGTTGACTTTTGGAGGAAATATCTCTCAGCGGAAGAGATAAAGGATATGGGCTTTTTTCCTGCATTTATTGAACTATTGAGACGACGATATTTCTATCAGGAAGAATTAAATTCTCTTCGACCTAGAAAGGGTAGTGCCTTTCCAACTCCACTTTACTGGCAACATCTCACTCGAACGAAATATTTCTATTCATGGGCTACTTACTTCACTAACGGATATCCTAGATTGTCAACAAAGAAACCGGAAGATCAATATTCTATAGAATATAAACAACTTAATAAATTATTAATCGATCAAGGCATCTTTATCAACCATGCATATTTTGTGCGCAATCAACCTGGTTATGATGTTTGCACAACGCTCAATGGGAAAATTATAATAAATCCATATTTTGATAAAATTCTTGAATTAATGGCTGGAATGAGAGACTCCGGTGATCTCTATATTACAACAATAAAGGATCTCCTGCATTACTGGATCATTACTGAGAATCTCTCTTTTAATTATAAGCCTGAAGGATTGGTTTATGTTTATAATAACAATGATGAACCAATAAATGGTTTGTCACTGGCTGTTCGTGCTGATAATGTTCTGGTAAATGGTAAAATTCCAAACTTCAGAAAAGTAGGCGAGGATATGATCATTTGGTTTGATATCCCTGCAAGGGATTATGTCAAATTACAAATTGATTAGAAATTATAAGTGCTTAAAGTAAAAAAATACAAATAAATTATAATCAATGATATATAACCTTAAAATTAAAACTTAAGAATTATAGAGAGACCTTTATTCACAACAATTAACTGACAAAATATTAATAAATTGAGTATAGTAATTTTTGGAGATAGATTTACTTTTCCGGATGGTAATGCTGCTACTAACAGAATTCATACTTATGCGAAAGGATTTTTAGAAAATAGCATAAGCGTTCACGTAATTTGTTTTGCCAGCGAATACGATACTGCTGGTGATGGTATAATAGATGGGATATTTTATTATCATCCATTTGGACAAAGAAAAAGAAGCAAATATTTTATAGTCCGCCGATGGCAGAAATTTATTAAATATTATACTACATTTAGATTAATTAAGGGAATCAACCGGAGCGATAAAGTAATTGCTATTAACAGTTGGACACAGCTGCTATTGAGCCAATTATTTATATTCTTAATAACAAAATATTTGAAAACCAATGTGATAAGTGAACACAGCGAACACCCCTTAAGAAATTATCAAGGATCATCTATCAGAAGAATTCAGGGAGAAATAATTTCGTATCTGGGGACCATATTGAGTGATGGAATTTTTTGCATATCTAAATATTTACTGGAATTTTATAAAACCCGAGGTGTGAACCTGAAAAAACTATTTCTTGTTCCGAGTACAGTTGACACATCAAGATTTAGAACAGTATATAATTCACCATTAACTTTTCAATATATATTATACTGTGGAGGTCTAACAGTACTTAAAGATGGAGTAGACATATTAATTGAAAGCTTTGCCAGAATAGTTAAAAAATACCCCGACCTTAATCTTGTATTAATAGGTGAAGTTGAATTGGATAAAAAGAAGGATATTTTTAAAGATCTTGTGACCAGTTTAGATATTAGCAATAGAGTATTTTTTTTAGGCCATTTATCAAGAACAGATGTGCCAGCGTATCTGACACATGCTAAAATACTTGCTTTAGCACGGCCCAGGAGCATTGTCGCGGATGCAGGATTCCCTTCGAAACTCACAGAATATTTAGCGACCGGAGTTCCCGTTGTAGTCACAGCAGTTGGTGATATCCCAATATATCTCAGGGATCATGAAAATGCTTTTTTATCAAAGCCTGACAATGTTGATGAGTTCGCCGACAAAATGGAGTATGTTCTTGATAATTATAAGCTTGCCAGAGAAGTTGCCTCTAAAGGTCAGGAATTAACTAATACAGTTTTTAACTATAATTTTCAGGCGAAGAGAATGATAGATTTCATATACTCATTATAAAATCTGGTGAATAATAAGGATTCAATATTGTTCTTAGGTGACGTGGTCCCATATAAGCCATTTAAGTTCAGGAATACCAATAAGACAATTATTAATCTGGAATGTCCCATCGCCAAAGATGGTAATCCCGTGAGTGAGAAAGTAATTCTGAGAGTTAAACAAAACTATCTACCGAATATATTCAATACCAATCTATTATGTGCCAGTCTGGGTAATAATCATATTTTGGATTTTGGAAGAAGAGGGCTTGAATCAACATTATCGGAACTCAAAGAATTGGATGTAAAATGGTTCGGTATTAACGAGGGACCGGATGATAACTTTCATCCATTAATAATTGATTTTAACAGCCATAAAATTGCGTTAATCTCAGTTGTGTGCAATTCGACTTCGCCTGTAGTTGGATTGGATAGTGGCACACAATTAAGTATACTGAACATAGATAAACTGATCGACAAAGTATCGGAAATAAGAAAATCAATTCAAAGGATTATCGTTTATATACACTGGGGAATAGAAGAGTCTTCATATCCTTCAAAGGAGGACATCCTTATAGCCAGGAAACTGATCGAAGCAGGTGTTGACATCATAATAGGAAGTCATGCTCATGCACCTCAGCCGATTGAAAAATACAAGGATGGTATAATAGCTTATAATTTAGGGAACTTTATAATGCCTGAATTGAAAAATATGCCCGCCTATTTTGATGAGAAAGGTGTCTCTCAATCTGCTATTAGTAAAAATCTTATGCTATGGAACAGAATATCATGGGGTTTAATAGTCGATTTGTCAAATATGGATTATCAGATTAAAAGGTATATTTTCCTTTTCAACAGAATATTAGAATTGCCATTTACCCCTCTCGATAAATATCTTACTTTAAAACAAGATTCAATAGATGAATCTTATGAGCTTATTATGAGGGAGCATCTGAAGAAAAGGGCTTTCCAGAGAAAAGTGAGATACTATTTTAGTAAACCATATGTTCCGGAGAAAATAAAAAGAATATTATGGAAATAGGACTTCTATTGAATTCAGATAACAAGCATCACTTTTACAGTAAAAAATATAAGGAGATTCTGCTGAAAAATAATATTCCCGTTAAATCTTTAAGCCCGGATTCCGCTGAAATCCTTGAAGATCTTCATAGATGCTCTCACCTATTATTCAGGCATACCCAGGGGGATACTGATCTGTTAATTTATGAATCATTATTCAATATTGCTCATAATATATTTCATATTAAGTGTTTTCCGAATTTTGAAACATTCTGGCCTTACGAAAACAAAGTCAAAGAGTATTATCTGTTAAAAAGCATGGATTTTCCGGTGATAGATTCTAATGTTTTCTGGAATTACGATCATGCTGATAATTTCCTGAAGAATACAAATTTCCCTGTAGTTGCCAAATTGCCAAAAGGAGCCGGTTCTAGCAATGTGGTAATTGTCAGTTCAATTAATGATGGCAGGAGAATAATCAGGCAGGTCTTTAATAAAGGAGTAAAACCTCATGGCTTAAAAAGCAGATCAAACCTGGCTTCTTTTTCAAAATCGGGTATCTATAAATTTGGCAGAACTTTTCTGAGATCAAAATTAATAAATATGGGATTATTGGATGATAAAACAGATTATCCGGAATGGCAAACACAAAAGGATTCCATTTTATTTCAAAAATACCTGGCCAATAATTCCTTTGACACGAGAGTTACAGTGATTGGCACCAGAGCTTTTGCCTTTAGGAGATTTGTGCGAAAGAATGATTTCAGAGCTTCAGGCAGTGGTAATTTTAATTCGGAACCGGATAAGATTGACAGCCGTTGTCTGGAAATTGCGTTTTCAATTTCAAATAAGCTTCACTTCGATACGATGGCTTATGATTTTATTTATGATGAAGAAATGAAACCCAGAATAAGTGAAATCAGCTACTGCTTTGTAGATTGGATAGTACAGGGTTGTCCTGGTTTCTGGGATGAAAAATTAAACTGGCACCCCGGCCACTTTTGGCCACAAAAATGTCAGTTAGAAGATTTTCTTGAGACTGAATTGCATTAAGAATGAAATTGATTCTAATAGATAAATGACTCTTGTAATATTTGGCGATTCATTCACTTTCCCTGAAGGAAATGCTGCAACAAATCACGCTTATACTTATGCCAGGGGTTTTCTTAAAAATGGCATTGGCGTTCATGTGATTTGTTTTGAAAGTTCTTATATAGATTCATTTGACGGTATTACCGATGGCATAAAATACTACCATGCCTTCAGACAAAGGGAGAGAAGCAGGTTTTTTATTATAAGGAGGTGGCATAATCTTCAGAAATATATAAGAGCATATAATTTAGTCAGGGGAATAAAGAAAGAAGATAAAATAATAGCTCTCAGTCTCTGGTCCTACCTTTTTTCAACACAATTGTTCGCATACTTTTTAGCCAGGTATGCGAAAACTAAATTAATAATTGAACGCAGTGAGCATCCTTTGCGGTATTATAAAACAGATAATTCTCTGCAGCAATTTTATGGGAATTTTAAAGTAGCGTTGGAAATTAAATTGTATGATGGGATCTTTTGCATATCAAACTATCTGATCAATTTCTATAAGAAGAAAGGCTTCAGTAGCAAAAAGTTATTTCTGGTCCCAAGTACTGTTGATACTGAAAGATTCAACCGGCATTTCAATAGCAAGTTACCCTATGATTACATGCTGTACTGCGGAGCTTTAACTATTCAAAAGGATGGAGTAAATATATTGATTGAAAGCTTCAGAAAGATATCACAGAAGCATCATAAAATTAATCTGGTTCTGATCGGGAAAGGGGAATCATTCAATGATGATGAGAGAGTAATAAGAGATTTGGCAGCGAGAGTAAACATGGTGGAAAGAATTATTTTCCTGGGTCAAATATCACGAACAGAAGTACCGGCATATATGTGCAATGCTAAAATACTTGTTCTGGCCCGTCCAAAAAGTATATTAGCAGATGCAGGATTCCCGTCAAAACTGACCGAGTACCTGGCTACAGGTAAACCAGTGGTCGTGACAAAGGTGGGCGAGATCCCCCTTTGCCTGACAGACAATGAAAATGCTTTCATAGCAGAGCCTGACAGCATTGATGCTTTTGCAGATAAATTAGATTATGTTCTTGAAAATTATGAATTTGCCAGGCAAGTAGGGGAAAAGGGTAAAGAACTGACTGCAACAATTTTTAACTATAATTTTCAGGCAAAAAGAATGATAGATTTTATTAAATCGCTCTAAACGCAATTCGAGATACTAAAGAAGATCTCAATCAATTCCGGAAATAAATGAAATTCATCATTACGATTGATACTGAAGGAGATAACCAGTGGGACCATGGCCGGGATCTTAGTGTGGTGAACATCAGATTCATCCCGCGTTTTCAGGACTTATGCAATAAATACAAGATAAAACCAACCTACCTTGTGACCTCAGATATTTGTGAAGATGATTTTGGCAGGGAGATATTCACAGATTATTTATTAACAGGCAAGGCTGAAATAGGTGCTCACCTGCATTCATGGACAACACCTCCTTTTAAGAATAAGGACGGACTCAGAAAAAACGATAAAAATCATGCATTTGCACACGAATTGCCTGAGGAATTGTTGACTGAAAAAATAAGGAACCTGACAGGTCAGATTGAGGCAGCATTTGGCAAAAGGCCGTTCTCCTTTCGTTCGGGCAGGTACGGATTTAATAAGACTGTTGCCAGGATTCTTGCAGATAATCTCTACAAGGTTGACTCCTCAGTTACTCCGTTCATCGATTGGTCAGCTAATAAGGGAATACCCGGTGGTTCAGGGGGGCCTGATTTCCTGGAAAGCACTCCTTTCCCATATGAGTATACTTTTAATAACAATTCCTTATTGGAAATTCCAATTACCATTTTGCCGACGAGGTTCCCTTTAAACAAAAACGAAAAATTAGCCAGGTATTATTTCAGGAACGTAGATAATAGCTTGCTGCTCAAAGTTTTCAGAAGATTATTCTTCAGAAATCAACCATTATGGTACAGACCGCATAGCTGGATGAACATAACTATGTTTGAGGAATTATTAAAAGAATCGGCAAACCTCAGATTGCCTTTTATCGTAATGATGTTCCATTCAAGTGAATTAATGCCCGGTTGTTCAATATATCGTACTGATGAGGATTCAGTTGAAAAATTATATGAATTATTAGAAGGTTTTTTTATTATTTTGTGCGATAGAGAAATAAATTCAGTCACACTAACTGAAGCAGCAAACGATTTCAGGCAATGAAAATATGTTTTTGGGGAAATATTGCCGGAGCTCTGAAAGGACATACTGACGGAGGAGGTGAGCTTCAAATAGCTCTGCTTGCAAAAGCTCTTGCAAAAGGCGGACATGATATTGTTATTATCGACTTCCAGATAAATGAAGATTTTATCACAAGTGATGGAATAAAAGTTCTCAGAATAAACGGATGGAATAAGGGCATCAGGGTTTTAAGAACCTTCACACATCGATTACCACAATTATATAACAGTTTGAAGGCTCAGAAAGCAGATATTTATTATTGCCGGATTCGTGATTTCAGACATATTTTAGCCTTCTGGGCTGCCCGGAAAGTGAACGCCAAGTTAATCTTAAGCATGGCTTCGGATCTTGATACAATGAACCCTCTCATGAGGTTTAAATATGGTCAACTTGTTTCCTCCGGTGATTTGTGGTCATTTTCCAGTGGAATCATGATTGAGATAGTGTATCCCTGGCTGCTTCGAAAAGCAGACCTTGTTCTGGTCCAACATGAAGGGCAGAAAGAAATACTTCTTAAGAAAAACATCATATCAGTAGTATTCCCTAATCTGATTGATTTAACACAGATGCCTGTTGTTAAAAATCCGGTTCATAACGATTTCATTTATGTTGGCAGCCTTGATAAACGAAAAGGTTTTGCCGAATTTTTCGAAGTGGTCAATAAAGCACCATCGCATTCATTCAAAGTAGTCGGTCAACCCCGGGGCGATACAGGGTATTTGTATTATGAAAAACTAAAATCATTCAAGAATGTTACCTTGTTAGGGCGTTTGAGTCATTATGACACAATGTACAATATTGCAAATTCGAAAGCCTTGATTTCAACATCGCGAATGGAAGGATTCCCAAATGTTTTCATAGAAGCATGGGCGTGCGGGATACCGGTTTTCTCTCTCTATGTCGATCCGGGTTCATGTATAGTAAAAGAGAAGTTGGGCGAGCTAACAAACGGGGATATGGACAAGTTGTTACAGGTTATGGAAAATTCGGAAAATACAAATGAATTTTCAGACAGAGCTAAGGCTTATGTTGAGGATAATCATGTGTTGAATGCAAAAAGAATTGACGAAATAACCAGCCTTTTCTGTGGACTTTCCAAAGATGCAAAGTCAAAAAAATAGACCGACACCTGAAATTAAGAAAGAAGTGCCCCCTAAAGTAATTATTGATCCAAGAGCAAGAATCGCATACGCTTCTTACTATATTCAGGGACTTATTGATATGTTCGGAGTTAAGAATGTCTCTTTCAGGATGGATCCTTTTAAGAAGTTAATTCAGAAAAATGATGAATCCGCTTTTGACCAGTATTTTTCATTTATAATAAATGACAAAGGACAAACGAGAAAGATAGTGATTGATTATAAGGATAGCTATCCTATTAATACCAGTGCTTATGAGTGGTGTGATGTATACGGCAAAGTAAATTTTAATACCGAAAAAACGGATAGAACACAGTATGCCAGGATAATTCCGATAGGACCAGGTTTTGGTATTAAAATCTGGAATAACCCAAAGACACTCTTTAAAGCCGTCGTTAATTTTATCAGGTGCCGCAGATTCCTTAATTCAAAACTGTACCCGTTTTTCTATGGCTATTACTGGCAGACCAGACGATTGCCATTTTCGGGATTCAATAGTATCCCTGCTGATGGCAGCTATGTATTCTTTGTGTCAAGTCTGTGGACTCAGGAAAATTGCATAAAAACCACTAATGTTCTAAGGGCATTCTTTGTAAAGTCCAGCAAATCACTAAATATTAATTTTGAAGGTGGACTATATGCGAAGCCTTCAAATCCTGAATATAGAAAATATGAGGATCTTGTTTATACGGAATTTATTTCTTTTCCTACCTATCTGAAAAAGATTCAAAAATCTTCAGTTGTTTTTAACACACCCTCAGTTTATAATTGTCATGGATGGAAGCTGGGAGAATTTTTTGCACTGGGTAAAGCAATAATCTCCACCCCTTTATCAAATGCGATGCCGGTAGAACTGGAACATGGTAAAAATATTCACATTATAAATGATAAATCAGAATTGGCTGAGGCTCTTCATAAAATATTGGAGGATAATAATTATAGGGCAGAACTGGAAAAAGGTGCATCAGAATATTTTCAAAAATACTTAAGCCCGATAAAAGTGATTGAAAAATTATTGTCAGTCAATTGAGTACATCTTCTTAATAAATTTTCCAATAAAATTAGTACCCGTCTAGAATACTTCATCAAGAAAATAGCAGGTTGAAAATACTTTTTGTCATAGATACCCTGGACTCAGGAGGAAAAGAACGCAGGCTTACAGAGCTGCTGAAGGCACTTAAAGTAAGAAAGGATATTGTGTTTGAGCTTGTTGTTATGAGTCGGAATATTCATTACAGGGAAGTTGTTGACCTTGGGATCAATATCCACTATATCATACGGAAAACAAAAAAAGATATATCTGTTTTCAGAAAGTTTTGGAAATTATGCAGGATTTACAGACCTGATGTTGTTCATTGCTGGGATAGTATGACAGCAGTATACCTGGTTCCAACATGCAAATTGCTTCATATTAAACTGGTTAATGGCATGGTCATAGATTCTCCTGTCAGACAGAATATTTTTAACAGGTACTGGCTGAGGGCAAGATTAACTTTCCCGTTCTCTGATATTATTGTGGGTAATTCTCAGGCAGGTATATTAGCATATAAAGCTCCTGAGTCAAGAAGCATCGTTATTTTTAATGGTTTCAATTTCGAAAGAACGGAGAAACTGATTGACAAGGATATTATTGAAAATCAATTAAACATTACAACCAATTACCTGGTTGGGATGGTTGCAACATTCTGGGAAAATAAGGATTATCCGACTTACTTCGAGGCAGCACAATCGATACTGGCAAAAAGGAAAGATGTAACTTTCATGGCAATCGGCGCTAACACTGATTCAGATGAATCTAAAGGACTTATCGATAAGCGCTACATAGATAACTTCAGGTTATTGGGGAAAAAATCCGGCATAGAATCTTACATAAATTCCATGGATATTTGCATTTTATCTACCTTTACAGAGGGGATATCAAATTCAATCCTGGAATATATGGCACTGAGGAAGCCAGTTATTGCAACCAGGGGAGGAGGTACTGGTGAGATAGTGGCAGATCAGGAAACTGGTTACCTGGTAAATCCATCAAATCCGGGAGAAATGGCCAGAAGAATTGAATCGCTTTTAGATGATCGGATACTATGCGAGAAGATGGGATCGGCAGGCAGGAGCCGGATAAAAAATGAATTTTCCATAGAACTGATGGTTGCAAAATATATTAATATGTACAATCTGGTGATATCAGGTTAATTATTGTTCGGGGAGATTATTTAAAATGGATAGAGAGGGGAGAATATTAATTATTGATTTTACAAATTTCGCAGATTATCCGATTGGTGGTTATCTGTCTTTCGCAAAGAGCTTAATGGAATCATTCGGCCCTGATCTTGCCTTGACAGGGATTACAACAAACGATAAGGACCCTGTCGGGAAATGGTTTAAAAAAACCATTAACGGATCAGTCTATGATTTTTTTGCCATGGCCAGATACGATATGTCAAAAACCAGGCATCTGATCCCTGACAGGCTGGTAAGTTATTTATTATTAAAGTATTATAGGAACAGGATATTAAAAATTAATATTAGTAATATTTTTCTTCAACGACAGGAACTTCTGATTTCTTTTGCACATTCCGGGGCTGGAAATATATGTTATTGCTTTGCAGGATTGGAAAATCCGTTATCTATTTCAAAGTACAGGTATGCCTCTTTTATTTCAGAATGGTTTGAAAGAGTTTTCTTCAGACGGCTGAAATTTGTAACAACAATATTGGCTTCTGGAGATGATAATGCCATTAAAGAGATGATAATGAGGAGTAAAGGTGAACTCTCAGAGAATTTGGTGACAAAATTTCCAACCAGGATCAATACTGATATTTTCAGGCCATTAAATAAGGATGAGGTACGAAAAAAGCTGAATCTTCAGGGCTCATCGACAATCCTTGTTACTACTGGAAGACTGGCTCCATTGAAAGGCTGGAAGTTTATGATTGACTGTTTTATTTTATTTTCGAAGTCTGTTTCTGATTGCAAGCTGTATTTTATCGGGGAAGGCGAAGATTATGAAAAAATCCAGGATTATATTTCTATTAATAATTTAACCGGAAAGATAATCCTTGCCGGAAAAAAAAGGCCGGACGAGATAGCACTCTACCTGAATGCAGCAGATCTTTTCATAATGGGTTCATATAAGGAGGGATGGTCAACATCTCTGATTGAAGCTATAGCAAGTGGTGTTCCGGCGTGTGTTACGAATTTCAGTTCGGCAAAAGAGATAATTGTAGAAGGTGAAAATGGTTTAGTTATTGATGGACATAATGAGGATCTTTTTGCAAAGGCTATGATAAAAGCTTTAAAGATCCCCCGTCCGGTCAGGAATGATAATGTTGTCAGGTATTCTTCAGATAAATTAAGATCTGATTTACTAAGATATTGGAAAATAGCATGATACGAATATTGCGTTATTTGAGACTCTTATATCTTATCCATTTTAAATGGAGGAAATTCACTTTTGGAAAGAATCCGTACATAGGCAGAACAGTCTATATGTGGGCAAAGCACTCGATAATAATCGGTGATAATTTTTATATCGGGAAATTCTCACAAATTGAATGTGATGCTGAGATCGGGAACAATGTAATGTTTGCCAACTGTGTTGCGCTGGTTGGAAGGTACGATCATAATTATACTGAAATTGGCGTTCCAATCCGGCTTGCAAGTAAAATAAGAGATAAGGATTATTCATGGAAAGGACTAAATGAAAAAATAGTTATCGGTGATGATGTCTGGGTTGGATACGGTTCAATAATACTGAGTGGGGTTAAAATCGGGCAGGGTAGTATTATCGCTGCAGGATCATTGGTGACCAGGGACGTTGAGCCTTTTTCAATATATGCTGGTAATCCTGCCAGGAAAATCAAAGACAGATTTGAAAGCGAAGCTGACAAAAATGAACATATCAGACTATATAACCAGAGATTTCAACGATCTTTACATAATGAGGAGGGGAACAAATTAATTTTGCCCGAGTGACAATTTATTTTATAGCATTTATTTTATTGCCGGAAGGATCATGAAAGAGATCAGGGCCTTTAATATCAGAATTCATCCATTGTGCAGGACCGAATTCCTTTCAATAATAAAATCAAATTTAAAAGATGGGAACCAGGTAGTGCAGATCGGAGTCAATTCTGCATCAATAAACGGACTTGTTAAAAATGGGGATTTCAGAAGAGCTGTCAATAATGCCGACCTCGTAAATGTTGATGGAGTATCGGTTGTCTGGGCATTGCGTTTTCTTGGATACAAGGTTCCGGAACGTGTTGCAACTCCGGACCTTGCAGATGATATATTGTCAATGGCTCAAAAAGAAGGATACAGTATCTTTATGCTTGGAGCAAAGGATTCAATTCTTTTCTCGTGTAAGAAAAATCTGGAAGCGGCTTATCCAAAACTGAAGATTGCCGGATATCGAAATGGTTATTTTAAGGCAGAGGAGGAGTCATTAATTGTTGATAGCATAAATGAGGTAAAGCCCGATATCCTGTTCTTAGGGATGCCTTCACCGCAGAAGGAACTGTTTTTTGAAAAATACCGTCATAGCCTTACAGCAAGATATATCCTTGGAGTGGGTGGCTATTTTGACATTATTTCAGGCTTTACTAAAAGGGCTCCTCTCTGGGTGCAGAAAATAGGAATGGAATGGTTTCACCGGTTTATTCAGGAACCGGGACGCATGTGGCATAGATATATGGTTGGAACATCTAAATTCCTAGGGCTTGTCATTAAAGAGAAGTTCAGGGGGAATGGTTTATCAGCAAACCAGTAATTTTTTTTTCGGCTGATTCCGGAATAGTTAATAAAAGGCATAAATGTGCTATAAGAGAATTCTTCCTTTTGTTGTTGTTTTTCATTTTATTTTTGGAAAAGTCAACAGTCTGCAAGACACTACTTTTATTAATATCGGGGTTATGGGGAGTTATACGACTCCAGGTAAAGTGCCATTCTGGATGAGATCGAACCAATACGGCTCTCTCCCTCTGGATAATTTATCTGTAAGTTTAATCAGTTCCTTATACAAAGATTATAGCCATACGAAGAACACTCTTATCGACTGGGGCGCTGCGGTCGAAGGACGTTTGAATGTGGGGAAGAAATTAAATTTTAACCTGATTGAGGGATACGGGAAATTACGTATTGGTGTTTTTGAGATAAGAGCCGGTCGGTCTAAAGATATAATGGGCCTATGCGATACAAGTCTGACCTCAGGGGCATTTGCAGTATCAGGGAATGCACCTGGTATACCTAAAGTTGAGGTTTCCATATTGCAATACTATACTTTGCCTTTTTTGGGCAAGCTGTTTGCCTTTAAGGGAAATTATTCTCATGGGTGGATCGGGGAAATTAAGGTTAATATGATGGATAACAGCAAGACGACCCTGAAAACCTATCTTCACCAAAAATCATTATATGGAAGATTTGGCAAGCCTGAATGGAAATGGAAACTGTACGGAGGATTTAATCATCAGGTTTTCTGGGGTAATGAAAAGCAATACTATGGCAGCAATTATACTCTGTCAGATTGGGAATGCTATTATTACATTGTAACCGGCAAACCATACGGCACAGATTCGATCCCAAGTTCTAAAATAGGGAACCATATCGGATCGATTGACATTGCATATGAATATAATTTTAAAAATGTCGGTTTACTTGCATACCACCAGTTTTTCTATGATGTCGGGGCTCTGTATCATCTTGCTAACCTGCGTGATGGCCTGACAGGAATCAGTCTGGTCAATAAACATGTTTCAGATCGGGCATTTTGCTGGAACAAAATTCTTGCCGAGTTTTTTTATAGTATAAATCAGGCTGGAGAACTCTGGTCTCCGCCAACTCCCTCCGGTGACGAGAATTATTATAACAGCGACCAGTATGTTCAGGGGTGGTCCTATAATGAAACAGGGCTGGGAAATCCCTTTGTTGGAACTAGAACTTATATAAAAGAGGATTTACCCGCAGATCCCGGAGATTACTTCATAAATAACAGGGTAGCCGCTTTTCATTTAGGGTGCGAAGGATCTCTGTATGAATGGAAATATATTGTAAAGGCATCATATTCAATGAATTATGGCACATTTGGGACCAGCGAGGTTGGACATACACTTGGGAAAATCAGATACCTTCCAATGTATGGCATATTCAACAGAACAGACCAGTTTTCATCCTATATTGAAGGAAAGAAAGAATTAAAGAATAAATTTAATCTCTGTATTATAGCTGCTTTTGATTTAGGGAATCTGTATTATAACTCACTCGGACTGGCAGTAATGGTTTCGAGATCTTTTTAGTATAATAGATTTTAATTCAATGAATTTCAAAATTACATCAAATGAAAATTGACCATATCTGTTTCGCTGTCAGGGATCTTAAGGATGGAATTACATACTGGGAGAATGTTTTTGCGTACAAACAGATGACCAAGGTTGTTAAAAACACACTCCAGAAAGTAAAAGTTGTTTTTCTGAGCAAGGATGATAGCATTACCATAAAACTGATTGAGCCAACCAAAGACAATCAGTCTCTTGTGAATTTTGTCAACAGGGGAGGGGGATTTCATCATATTTGTTTCAGATGTTCTGACCTTGGAGAGAAAATCATTGAGCTTAATGAAAAGGGTCTTAAGACCCTTGTCCCTCCTCAGAAAGGAGAAGCATTCAATAATAGCAAGATTGCATTTCTTCTTGCCAGGTATGGAATAAATATAGAATTAATTGACACAGACGAAAAGGCCGGAATTCTATAAATTGGGAGCCTGAATAATTGGATATGAATCTGATATGACTTTTAGAAAGGAGGCTGCCTTAAATGGCAGCCTCTTTTTTAATTCCCCATTGTCAGATGAGATTCTGTGCCACCGGGATTCAAAAGAATGAGATAGGATACAATTGTGGTTTGATATACCAGCCGGTGATCATGTTGTTTTAAAGCTCAAATTTTAACTGATTTGCCGGTTTCTATTCAGGAAGCTGTAAAAATTTCTTTTCACCCTTGATATAAACCGTCCGTAATAAGGTGTTTTTAACATGGTAAGCGCTTTCCTGTAATCTTTATTTCCGCAATCATGTGCTATGTTACCATTCATCTGGCATGATCTTGCTCCGGAAACACACATAATTTGTGTAAAAGATAAAATATCGGCAATAGATCCTTCTTTGAAACATTCTTCCGCCGATTCCTGTAAAACAGGTGCTCCTGCCAGACCGAAAACCTTATCGTTTACTTTTTTAAGCGGTTCATTTTCTCTGATGGCTAATTTCCCTTTATCAAATTCGAATCCATGGAATGCGGCGTTACTCCTGTTATGCTCTATATTATGCAATGCTTTTTGAGCTGCTTTTAAAAATACAGGGTTTTGTGGGATACTGATTATCAGCCACTGGCAAATATCTTTATTGAGGCCCAGTTGGGTAACATATGCTGCTCCCGGATCTATCCATTGCCGTAATGGGTTAATGCATCGGCAGTCCATATCAGCATAAACCCCACCATATTTATACATAATCAGGTATCGCCACAAGTCCGCTTTTGAAGCGCCGTATTTAATTTTATTGTAGGCCTCAAGGTAATCAGGGAAATCGCTTTTTATAAAGTTTATAATATCATTATCATCGTAAAATCTGTATTCATATTCCGGATTATGCCCGATCCAGGTGGCTGCATAATTTTTCATAATAGCCGGAACCCGATTCGTTTTCATGGTTTGCCAGATAATTTTGGGAACCTTCTGCACATATCCCATTTCTTCCCTGGCTGGCAATAATTTGGGTAGTGTTGTATATAAAGACATAATAAGGATCTCTTCGTTTTAACAGGATAGTTCTTGATATACACGTGGTTTATTTAAACTTTTTCTTACTTTGCTATTGATCATTGCGCTGTCTGGTTTTTTTATGGCATCGCATAATTGCAGACGGAATAAATTATTATGAACTGTTTAAAAATAGCAAGAATTTATCATTTATTGAAATTGTCGTATCTTTTATCATTAGCTTTTATATTTGTTTTCTGGCATCAGTTGGGCTGACAATTAAACCTTTAATAAACTGTCGTGTTATTTAACTCAATTGAATTTGCGATCTTTTTACCAGTAGTATTCTTAATCTATTGGTTTGCATTGAACAGCAATCTAAAAATGCAGAGTTGTTTTTTATTGCTTGCAGGTTATTTCTTCTATGGATGGTGGGACTGGCGCTTTTTGTTCCTGCTGATACTGGTCTCGATCATAAATTACTTGATTGGAATAAGGATCGATATAAATGAAGAAAACAGGAAAAGGAAAATCTGGCTTATAACAGGACTTGTCATCAATATCTCAATTCTTGGCGTTTTCAAGTATTATAACTTTTTTGTCGATAGTTTTATTGATTTAATTTCAATGGCCGGATATGATCTGCAGGGATCAACTGTAAATATCGTACTGCCTCTTGGTATAAGTTTCTATACCTTCCTCTCCCTGAGCTATCTTTTAGACATATATAAAAAGAATCTGACCGCAAACAGGAATGTTATTGAAGTTTTGCTATCATTAAGCTTCTTCCCGATAATACTGGCTGGACCTATTCAACGCCCATCGTCACTGCTACCTCAGATTGCCACAAAAAGAGAATTCAATTATCCCAGGGCAGTCGATGGATTAAGGCAAATCCTCTGGGGTTTATTTGTGAAGATTGTAATTGCAGATAATCTGGCGCCTCATGTTGAAGATATCTTTTTAAATTATTCTGACTATTCAGGAAGTACCTTACTATCAGGAGCATTTTTTTATGCCATTCAGATTTATGCTGATTTTTCAGGTTATTCGAATATTGCAATAGGAACAGCAAGCCTTTTTGGATTCAGCTTAATGCGTAATTTTGACTATCCATATTTTTCACGAGACATAACTGAATTCTGGAAAAAATGGCATATATCATTGACAAGCTGGTTCAGGGATTATCTTTTTTTGCCAATCTCATTTGCCATTTCATGGAAGATAAAAAAAGAGAGAGTAATTTTTATCAGGACAGACCTGTTTATCTATATAGTTGCAAGTACTATAACGTGGTTCCTTACAGGCCTTTGGCATGGGGCTAATTATACATTTATAGTCTGGGGAATGATCCATGGCTTCTTTTTAATTATCTATCAATGGCAGAGAAAACCAAGAAAGAAGCTATTTAAAATATTACGGATCAGTAATAATAATATAATAGTTGTTGCGATTGAAACGTTTATTACATTACTTATAGTTATTCTGGCCTGGGTTGTTTTCAGATCAAGTACAATTCAACAATCAGCCGAGTACCTGCGTGGCATTTTTTCATCATCATTATTATCATTTCCCCAGGTTTTCCCGAAAACAGCCATTTTAACAACAATAATCTTTATTCTGACTGAATTTGTGCAACGAAATAAAAAACATGCTTTACAAATAGAAAAAATAAAATACAGACTTCTCAGATGGGGAATTTACTTCGGAATTGTATTGATGATACTTTTGTTTGGTGGCGGGAATCAGAAATTTATCTATTTCCAGTTTTAATGTAATTCAATGAAAAGTTTCATTGTAAAACTTACTCTTTTTATTGTACTTACCGGTTCAATTGTAGCGGGTTTGATCCTGCTTTCTGATTTAGCCATAAAACAAAGGAAACAACAGCTTTTACAAATTAGTGAGGATATAAATATGGTTTTTACCGGCGACTCTAAGGTTGAATCTGCCGTAGATGATAATTTAATTGCAAACGCGATAAATATCGCTCAATCCGGTGAAGCCTATTTGTACTCATATGTAAAGATCAGATCCCTGATTGAATGTAATGACCAGATTAAAATAATCTTCATTGGCTTTTCACCCGAAAATTTTTTAATGGAAACTGAAGAAAAGTGGTTGTTTGGAGATATATCTGTAATTGAAAAAATCAAATCTTATAATTATTTGCTTAATTATTCTGATAAAAGCCTGATAATTAAGCACAATTCTGAAGCTTATTTAAAAGGATTAACTAAGTCTATTTTTAGAAATATCCTGTCTTACTTTAAAACCTTTTCTTCAAAAGATATTAATGGAAGGCCCATAAATTTTGGAGGCTACAGTCATCTGGAAAGAGATAAACTTCAACAAGACATAAAAATAATGAACCTTAACAAGGAAAACTCTTTTGAAAAAAGCCTGATTCAGGAAAGATATCTGAGAATGATCTCGGAGTTATGCCGGCAAAAATCAGTTAAACTTATATTATTAAATACGCCCAGGTATAAATATTATAACATGAATATCAATGAACAGGTCTGGCAAAACTGGCTTTCTGTCCGTAATTCATTGGCAGGGGACTCCTTAATGGATTTTTCAACTTTCAGTTTACCTGATAGTTGCTTTGGCGATTTGTCGCACCTTAATTATAAAGGTGCAGAACTATTTTCTCAGTACCTGAATGAGTTATTGCATTAAAATCTGAACAATTCTTAGATCACTATTACTCTATTCGATTTCAAAATGTTTCTTTATGATCTTTTTCTTTTCAGAAAAAGACAGATTTTGGGTCATAAGCAAACCGGTACTTTGCAGATATAACAGCTTCTGAATACTCATGCTAATAACAGTTTTAGCCGGATTACCCATAATTACCGAATTATCAGGAAATTGTCCGCGTACAATACTACCTGCTCCGATTATGCAATTATCACCAACAATAGTATTTGGGAGGATTGTGCAATTATTCCCGATAAACACATTATTCCCGATTTTGATCTTCCCGAAGATATCTGCATTCTTAAGTTCTTCACGAAAACACCATATTGCTCCGTCATGCGTAATAAAATCCGTTCCGGCAGCAATTGCAACATGATTGCCAATTTCAATCAGATATGGCTCTGTCGAAAACGACATTGTGTTAATGTGACAATCATTTCCAATCTTCATACCCTGCCTGCGCAGATATTTAATCTTTTTCATGTCACTGGATTTTTCCAGTAATTTTATATGTACCCGTTGAAGTAATTCTTTCAGCTTCATTAGTTCTCAAAGAAAGATTAAACATATATACTATTCAGAATCCGATTCAATAACATCAATAATAAATTTGCAGAACATAGGTGCAATCCTTGCAGAAAATTCTTTATTTGGATGTGAATTATCCGGACTATAAGCATTTTTATCCGTTAGGTATAAATTTCCTTCTGTTTCTAATTTATAGAAATCCCAGATAAAAATATTATCTTCCTTTTCATCCCATTCATTTATTATCCAGTTATAAAACTGCTGAGTCCGTTTGGCCTCATCTTCAGTCATCTGGGTTTTAGTGTTTACTGCAGGTGTCCAGACAATAAATTTATTATTCGGGAATTCATGCATCTTGTTTTTCAATGCATTATATTGTAATTTATAATTTTCAATCCTCTTTTCATCGGAGTTGATGTCCGGGGATCCTTTGTCTTCTGATATCCTGCTTACGGGGAAACAATGTTTGAAAATAATGACTTCGAATTCCTTCGTCAGTATTTCAAGTGTAGGCTCTTCCATAAATGGTTTTTCGCCGGCATTTTTAACCCAGATATTATAATAATCGTAAGGATAATTGTTCCAGCCATATGGATTAGCTTTCGGGAATAACAGATCACTTATCTCATATTCAGTATTATTCTTTTTATTATGATCATTAAAAAACTTTTGCACATCTCCTTTCCCTGTAAGTTTATAGATGTATCTGTTTGTATTGCCAACCCAGATATTTTTCCCTGTACTGTGATGCAGAGATACAATTTTTTTCATCCTGTCATGATTTGATCCGCAACTGGTTAACAATCCGGCAATTAATATAATAAACAAGTGTCTCATATTGATTCTTGTCAAAGATAATAAAGAAAACTTACTACGAGTACCTAAAGTGAGCTAAAGTAAAAAGTGCGTCAAGTTGAAATATAAAAAAGAGATCGTTTCAAAATTTTGAATCTAGCCCCCTGCCCCCCTCTATATCTATGCGTAGCCGCTTCGGTCTTCAGCTATCGAAATCGACCCACGGTCGACGAAGACTGCGGAGCAATGTAAGGGTGGGGTCCCGATAGCTATCATTGTAAGGGCAAATAAAAAGAAAGGGGCTTTTAAGACAGCCCCTTGAAAAATTGATTTTAAATCATGTTAATTTTTTATGCACCTGACTGCTTTTCCCGCTTTTTTTGATGTGGTTCCCTTGTAAATACCACTATTATTTCCATCCAGCCTTCTATACCATGCATCTGTTGATGTGTATTGGGTTGAGCTCCACCAGTAGCCCAGTATTCCTGTGCCACTAAATGTGCCATCTGTATAGTACCTGTAGCCGCTTGGAATAGCTGAAAATCCGCTTGTATTTGTGCCATTTTCGCCAGCATTCCAACCGGATGTGTTTTTCAACTGTGCTCCCTGGTTAGTTCCACGCCAACCATATGTATCCACCTGTGTCTGTGTCAAGCCAAGGTTAAGCTCCATCGAATTAAATTCAGCATCTGTCGGGACACGCCAACCGGTGGGACATAGCTTGCCAGAATTTACTGCATACCAGTTGTATAAAGCTCCATTCTGAAGTTTATAGGTTGCTTCATTGTTGGCATACCAGCAATAGCCTGCGGTAGTTGCAGCCATCCAGGACGCATTACCTGAGATATTAGGGATCAGGGCATTGTCCGTAAATTTGGTAGTCTTCAGGTTCTCTGCCATCCAGACCTTTGATCCGACGGTAACAGTATTGTACTGATTGCCATCTATGTCAGCAAACCTGGTATTAAAAGAAAATTGCTCACCATAAGCCGTACCGGCACTATTGGTGGCATAAGCTCGTACATAATATTTTATAGCCGGTTGTAAACTTGTCAGGGTACTTGTAAAACTACCTGATCCTGGTCCATCTGTGGTTTTGGAATCGGTAATGGTCGGATCACCAGTTGTATTCCAGCAAACACCTTTACTGGTGATGTCTCCGCGTCCGTCATTAGTAACATTACCACCTGATATTGCTTCAGTTAACGTGACTCCCGATACTACTGTAGTGGTCAATGTAGGTATGACAGGATCTTTTTTACACCCATAGACTAATAATATCCAGGAAAAAAGGCTGAAACCAACTAAAAGACTCATTACTCTCTTCATTGTAATTTGTATTTGGTTAAACATTTTGAATACTTAATTATTTATCGTGTATATATCTGACAAAAGTAATTTAAATTATTTCTTAAAAATTAATATATGATATGGAGGAGTTCAATTCCTTAAACACCTTACATATTTTCCTCCCTTCTCTAACGTAGAAGCTTTATAAACGTTAGTTGAATCTCCGTCAAGTCGTCTGTACCATGCTAAGTCTGTATCCTGTTCAGTAGAGCTCCACCAATAAGCCAGGATGCCAAAGCCTGCCCAATTACCAGTTGCACCCTGGCGATAACCACCCGCAAGTCCTGTAAAACCGCTGCTGTTAATCCCATTACCTCCTGCATCCCAACCGGTCGTGCTCTTCATCTGAGCTCCCTGGTCAGTACCACGCCAGCCCCATACATCAACCACGCCGGGAGACATTCCAAGCTGTATTTCGAGCGTATTAAATTCTGCATCAGTTGGTACATGCCAGCTGGCGGGACATAATTTCCCTGTATTGATTGTGTACCAGTTGTACAGCGCCCCAAAAGTTGGCTTGTACGAAATATCATTATTGAACCAGCAATAAGCAGGACCAGCCAGGTTAATCCAGTCTGTATTAACAGTGACATTGGGTATGGTGGTGTTATCATTAAATTTTGTTGATCGCAGGTTTTCTGCCATCCATAACTGTGTGCCGATCATGACCGTAGTATAAAGATTGCCTTCAGCGTCAGCGATTTTAGTCCTGAAGCTTAATTGTTCACCATAAGCTAACCCTGCACTGTTTTTGGCGTAGGCACGCACAAAGTAAACTATACCTGGTAATAAGCCTGACATATTACTTTCATAACTGCCTGTTCCCGTACCGTTATTTGTAAATGAATCAGTAATTTTAGGATTCTGTGTTGTGCTCCAGCAAAGACCTCTTTCTGTTATAGCACCACCACCATCATAAGTAATATTTCCACCTGATTTAGCTGTATTTGCTGTTATAAGTGAAATAGTACCAGTAATCAATTCCGGAATGACTGCATTTGTTGTAAAGACATATTCATTACCATATGAGGTTCCTGAAATATTAGTTGCATAGGCTTTTACATAGTACGTTTTCCCGGGTTGAAGATTTGTAAGATTACTTACGAAAATTCCGGTTCCTGTTCCATCAGCAGTTTTAAAATTGTCAATAGTGGGATTTGTATTTGTATTCCAGCAGACGCCCTTCTGAGATATTTCTCCACCGCCATCAGAAGTAATATTACCACCTGAAATCGCAGTTGTAGCTGTAATTCCGACAGGTCCGATAGTAGTAAGGCTGCAGCCAATTATAGGATTTGTTGCAATAATAATCTCATTTCCATATCCGGTACCGACTTCATTTGTAGCATAAGCTCTAACATAATACGAAGTATTGGGAGTCAAGCCTGTTATACTGCTAACAAAACTTCCGGATCCTTTACCATCAGTTGTATGTGAACCTTTAATTACGGGATTTTGAGATGTGCCCCAGCAAACACCTCTTTCAATAATTACTTTTCGACCGTCGTCAATAATATAACCGCCGGTTGTTGCGGAGTTAACCGTAATATTTACGGCAGCAGAAGTAGCTAATTTTGGTATCGTTGGGTCTTTTATACAGCTGTGAAGAAATACAATTCCCGTCAAAATGGGCAACAATAATAATAGATCACGGATTTTTCTCAAGCCAGGCTTTCCGTTAAGATCAGAATTAAGTATATTTTTTAAAAAAACCATTTGATTGCAAACATTAAATCTATTCAACAGCTCAGCAATGGAAGTTTGCTGAAGTAAAATAAGATGAGATTTATTGCATTTACAAATTTATTTGATTAATCTGAAGAAACTGATGTTAAATGATTGTTTTTTACATATTTTACCAATCACTCCACCTTCTCCACTTCATAACTTCGTTCAGGAGTTCAAAAAGGCTTTGGTGGGCAAAACAATCACCAGATACCTTCACAATAAAGCAGATCTTAGTTAAATTTACTCGGATCACATCGGATTTTCCCTGTCAATCTTAAGAAATTTCAGTGAAGGAATAACTCTGAAATTTATATAAGAACTTCAATCAATATTCAAAAAGGTACTAACTTTATTCATTAATAGTTATTAAGGGGAAAAAGTATAGGAGTGAGCTAAAGTGCCTAAAGTGAGCTAAAGTGAAAAAGACCTGAAGGAAAATATTTGTAATATATTTTTATAATGTAGTCGTTGGAAAATTTTGTGAAACAGGAGTATGGGAAGTAGTTCAAATATCATTAAAAGAAGTTGTCTTGCCTGGAGTTTATTCCTTTTGTTTGTCTTTTCTCTCGATGCACAACAGGATAACTATTCCTTCAATATCAGTTCACTGGCAGGTTATACTTCTTCAGGTACCATTCCCTTCTGGATGAGATCAAACCAGTTTGGCAGTATCCCTGTCAGCGGAGCTTCCTTTAGCTTAATTGGTTCTGCAAGAAAAGATTATGATAATTCAAAGCGAAGGATCATTGACTGGGGGGCCTCTTTTGAGGTCAGGGGCAATTTAGGGAAGAATTCGAACTTTACCATCATAGAGGGATACGGCAAATTAAAGTTAAGCATTTTTGAGTTCAAAGCCGGCAGAGTTAAGGATATCATGGGATTATGTGATACAACCTTATCTTCCGGATCTTTTTCAGTTTCAGGCAATGCTCCCGGAATTCCTAAGGTACAGATAGCGATACCCGAATTCTATAGCATACCGTGGTTTGGAAAACTATTTGCCTTCAAAGGGATCTATAATCATGGCTGGCTTGGTAATGTTCCAATGCGAAGACAGGTTACTGGAGATACTGTCGGTATAAATTCATTCTTGCATCAGAAGGCATTGTATGGTCGTTTTGGCAAGCCTGAATGGAGATGGAAGCTCTATGGCGGTTTCAATCATCAGGTTACATGGGGAAATGAACAGACCTTTTATGTTCAGGATTTTACATTATCAACTTTTCAAACGTATTTATATGTAATAACCGGAAAGAAATACTCCACCGGTATTATCCAGGAAACAAGGCTGGGTAATCATATAGGCTCAATAGACGTAGGATTTGATTACAGGTTTGACAAAGTAAAACTATTGGTTTACAGGCAAAATTTTTATGAGGCGGGAGCACTTATTCATCTTGCCAATATTAGTGATGGACTTAATGGTGTTAGTTTAGAATTCAAACAAAAAGAAAATCAAATGTTCAGACTGAAAAAACTCCTCATAGAATTCTTATATTCTAAAAACCAGGCAGGAGAAGCAACTTCAAAGTTTACCACTTCACCTTACGAACCATATTATAACCATGGTCATTATATGCAGGGATGGTCTTACCACGGCATCGGATTGGGCACCCCCTTTATTACAACAGCTGATTATGTAAGGGAAGGACTGCCATCTGCACCCGGAGAATATTTTATTAACAACAGGGTGTCAGTATTGCATATTGGATTTGAAGGGTCCATAGAGAAGTGGAACTATCTTATAAAATCTTCTTTTTCTGAAAATTATGGTACATATTGGACAACTGATGAGGAACAATCAACAGATATTCCCGATCCGGGAGCTTACGGCATTTTTGGTCAGAGAGAACAGTTCTCAGCTTATCTCGATTGCAGCAGAGAGCTTAAGAGTGGCTTAAACTTTGGTTGTACGGCTGCGTTTGATGTAGGAGAACTATATTACAATTCGTTCGGGATATTGGTAAGAGTATCAAAATCTTTTTAATATGGTATAACGGTATGTCGGTATGATGGTATACCGTCACACCGTCACACCGCCGCACCGCCACATCTTTAATTTTGTCAGAGAACTTTAATTGGTATTCAAAAAAGTATTAACTTTATTACTTTAAACGTTACAACATCAGGTTTGTTTTTGAATTATCAGCTATGAGAATTTTAAATTTTGCTCTGAGATTCAGCCTCTTATCTTTATTGTTATTTATTCCGGGGAGTTGCGTTGAAGAAGAGGTGCCGGATCCCTGTCTTGGTACCAAATGGCCGCAGCCAAAGGAGTATGAGATTAAGCTGGCAGTACATATGTCGTCCTCGAATCCACTTCTGCCCGGGGAAACCACCGGCTCTGCGAAACCGGAGGAATTTGCGAAAATGACGGTAAGCGGGACCATAGAGAAATTCGAATGTGATGAAACGACGACCGGACCGGAAAATCTTGGCAATACTTACATAACAAAAGGAGTTGATTCTCAGGCACCGATAAGTGTGCCGAAATCTTACTGGGTTGGACATGTTGTCTATGTATATGAATTTGATAATGATGATGATTATATAAAAATCAACCTCACTGTAAAGATCACTATGCAGGATGACCAATCATATATGTGTACGTATTCGAAGGAAATATCAAGTGAACAAATAGAGCTTGTGCCGATGGAGATGTATTATCATATCTTTATTGATGTATATTCTGATCTTTGGGTGAAAGTTTAATAGGGAGTTGGAAGTGCCTAAAGTGAGCTAGAGTGACTAAAGTTATGAGAGATGAGTTATGAGAGATGAGTGATGAGAAGTCAATGCTAAAGTGACGGTTACCTTTTATGGTTTAATTCCTTTTTTGTGAAATATATTTTTGTCATATTATTTATAACTATTGTAAGTCTGCCGATTTTTTCTCAGGTACCGGAAAGTTTTAGCTTTCAGATGGTTGTGAGGAATGCGAGTGGACAACCCATTGCCAATCGGGCTATATCTTTCAGATTCAATATACTAAAAGGAAGTTCTACAGGACTGGTCGTTTATGGGGAGAAACATGATGTTACAACTGATGGTTATGGATTTGTAGGGCTCGCAATTGGTAATGGAACAGTTTTAACCGGGAGCTTTGCCGCAATTAACTGGGGCATCGACAAATATTTCCTGAATGTCGGTCTCGACACACTGGGGGGAACTTCATATACCGACATGGGGACCACCCAGTTCCTTAGTGTCCCATACGCGCTATATGCAAAAACCGCTGCAAATGGGTTTAGCGGGGATTATAACGACCTGTATAACAAACCTATAGTAAATGGTTCTGAGACCACGGTAACAGCAGGTGACAATTTAACAATAACAGGATCAGGGACTTTATCCAATCCCTACAAAGTAGATGTGAAGAAACACACTATCGGAGAATCATATGGCGGCGGGATTGTGTTTTATGTTTATGATAACGGGCAGCATGGTCTGATAGCATCTACCACCGACCAGGATGCCAGCGTAGCCTGGTACAACGGAGCAAAGAGGTATACAAATACGACCGGCGATGGACTGGGGGCAGGGGAAATGAATACGGCTTTAATAGTATCCTTGCAAACCAATGATAATCCGACAGGTAATTTTGCTGCAAAAGTATGTGCAGATTATTCTGTAAAAATGGATGGTATTACTTACGGAGACTGGTATTTGCCTTCAAAACATGAACTGGCTATAATGTTTAATCGGAGAGATCTGTTGGGTAAATTTAATAATAATTATTATTGGAGTTCCACTGAATTCAGCAGTATTAGTGCATGGTGTGAGGATTTCTCTTCTGGTTTGCAATACAATCTGAATAAGAGTCTTCCCCATGGCGTCCGGGCAATACGATCTTTTTAAGAAAATTACCCAAAATCGAAAGTCGCTTGCTTATCTAATAACTATCAATGTTTGTGCGAACATGATTAATTTACCTAAAAGCACTTCGGCAATATATACACCAGAGTTAAGATTAATTGGTATCTGTACGTTATTTACACCCGACTCTAACTGAGTCTCAAAACGAATAGCACCGGCGCAATCAAAAATTCTAAGTAGCTGCGATTCAGAAGGTGGTTCTAGTATTAAGACATTAATAAATTCGTTTGCAGGATTCGGATAAATTGAAATGTTCCCGATATTAATGATTGAATTGGGTGAATTTTCACCAACACCTCCGAATATTTTTAATTCAGAGTAATTGTTCCAGGTATTCAGGGAGTTGCCATGGCCGATCAGTTTTACAAAAGAATATTCAGTATTTGTTTTTGCAGCAGGGAAATCAAATGTCTGTAAGGCACCTGAGAAACTGCACGAGGCAGTATTAATTAGCACCGGTTCCCAGTTTGAATTATCCTTTGAGGCGTAAATATCAAAATGTGATGCGTATTGTTGATCCGGCAGTAAAGCAATCTGGATATGGCTTATTTTGAATGGTTCAGAAAGTGAAAGTAAAATCCAGTTATTATCACCATTAACTGACCACTTTGTGTTAAGATTTCCATCAATTACATTATTCGGATAATCATTAAGATTATAATCGCTGGCTTCAATTTTTTCAATTTTTGCAATACCCAGTTCAGGTTTATAAGGGTTTACGTTGATTTGGAAGTTTTTTGACTGAGATATTTTACCATCATAAACGCTTAATCCAAACTCAATGATTTCATTTTTTGTGACAACAGGAGAAAGGAATTTGATCTTATCACCAGTTGTGGAGGAGACAGGTATGTTATTCGGAATGGTCCAGGTATATGTAAGAAAATCGCCGTTCGGATCATAACTTCCCGAAGCATCTAATTCTTTAACAAATCCTGAATAAATGCTTGCCTCATATTTCAATACTACTACGGGCGGGTCATTCGGTATGCTAGGATCCTTACATTTATTTGTAACTGGCTGAGCGCTTAATGACTCAGCCTTCCCACCCAAGGCTGTCTGTAATGGATAATCGACAGGTTTGTTATATGCAACTGTTACTATATCACCATAAACTATAGAGCTGGAAAGTGTCAGCAGTACCTTTTTTTCTGAAATTAAAACTGTACTAATATCTCTGCCTATTAAATTCACCTGCACTGTAAAGTCAGTAGGAGCAGGAACAAAATTACTAGTCAGAGTTAAGTCATAAGTTATTTCCAGTCTTGCCGGTGTGACGTTTTCAATTACCGAACTTACATAGACCGGGCTGGGAGGTATAAAAGATCCGGAGAGATACTCTGAATACCCTAAATCAGGAGCAGTACCATCATAATAAGGCAATCCGACATCTGTACCAGCATCGATTAAGTCAGATGTACTCGCAAGTTTTAAAAAATCTAAATCAGGTAATGATCCATCAGCTTTTCTTGCTCCTGTTATTCCTGTTGAATCAACACTTATAAAATCTGCGTCAGTTACTGTTACTGAAGGACTTGCATCCCATGAATTATTACTGTGTATATAATACCCCCAATGACTATTGCCAGACCCTATCGGATGTTCTCCTGGGGCTGTATTTTTATACGAAATATTATTTTTGTAAATATTTGATTTGATTTTACCAGTACCATTAAGATATGTTATATAACCATACAAACCATTAGCGTAAGAGGTATTATTATAAACTTCTAAATTCATAAAAACAGCAACACCGCCACTATTTTCGTCAAATCCTTTATGTGTATTATATGCAGCTAGACAATTAGTTATTTTTCTCGACAAACCTTCTGATTGTATATTTTTTAATCCATATTTAAAACCATTCCCATCTCCATCCAAATAACCATTATTAAATGCCCAGGAATTATCGCATTCTATATAACCCTCTGTTTCAATATCAATACCATCATCCGAATTATGCCAGGCTCTGCAGTTTCTTAAAACTACATAAGATATACTATCCTGTACTGTACCGCCATCCCAAACCAAGAAACCATCACCTGCTCCTCCCTCATAGCCCGTTGACAAATTATCACAATTGTTATAGGCGTCACAATTTACAATTAAAGCAGTATCTATATCAAGTAAATAAAATCCCCTTTTGCCATTATTATATGATGTGCAGTTCTCAATAATAATGTTATTACCAACAGTAAAAGCAATACCGGAAGCAGCATCATAATTTTCTTTCAGTTGGAAATTATTTCTTACAGTTAATCCTTTAAAATGAATATTGCTGGTATTCCAAAACCATATACCGGGGGAAGGTGATATTTTATTAATTCCATCAAGGATTGGAACTTCCCCGGGATAATTAAAATAACAAATAGGATTTGATCTTGTACCAGTATGACCTAAACCATCCTTAGGAATACAACTTATGCCTGTTGTAACATAATATATACCTCCTCTGAAATATACTGTGTCACCTGCATCGGCTGTTTTAAAGGCTTTACTCCATGTTGCCCATGGTTGCGAAAATACACCAGGATTATTGTCATTACCCGTTGTCGAAACATAATAAGTTTTAGCAGAAGCTAAAGAATTAATAATCAGAAATAATAGAATAAATACCTTTTTCATTTGAGATATTTTTTCGACTAATGTTATAATATAATTAACGAACATACTAAAATAATTGATCAACACTTGGTTTTAAACGGTCAATTATGAAAAATTGTTTCAATAATAGATATTAATTTATCATCAGTTTTTTGGTGCAAAAGGTCAGGCATTGAAAAGGTCAGGACTGATGAAATTGAAAAAGAATTGAACCTCCAACAAAGCCTGATCATTTAATCTATATGCTTTATCTATAGAAAGTTTAGTAAATCATTGTTAAAAGTATCGGAGACTGAAGTCGGAAGTCGGTAAGCGGTGAGCAAACAATTCTAAATTAATCTACTGGCCTGCAAATCTGCAATATTAAGTGCAGGAACTATTAAGTTTTTACTGCTATTTGTAAAGACATCCGGTTTTTGATGAATAATAATTCTTTAGGTATAGAATTAATGATTTAAAGGATTTATGACAACTATAGCAAAAGGAAGATCCTGGATCATGTCTTTTTTGACCATTTCAGAGTTGTCAATTTTTGGAAGAGATCATTTTTTTAAATAATTTCACCCGGAATATCTTTGATCTTTAGCCTCGCCGGCCCCTGTTATTATGTAACAAAACAGGTGATGGGTAAAAGTCAATAAACACTTTATGCATCACAATATTAAGAAGTTACATTAAAAACAGTTGGGACTGACGGGGCGGAAGCATGCCCCCCGGAGTGTTCCGACTTTGTGGTTTCATGTTCCGCATTGACTTCCCGAAACTAGAAATGCAAATCCTTAAGGCAAAAAGACCCGAAGAGCGAAAGACATTTAGGTAGCAAGACCACTAAATAAGCGCAACCTAATCCCAACCTGGTACCAAGAACTAAACCAAACCAACTGATCATTGAATTTCCGTTCTTTCACAGATAATAGGAGCAATACTCACCAGGCATTATGGGTAGCATTGGGAAGCCTGAGTTCTTTTGCTTTGAGTATTGTTAGCGCTGCAATACTATCAAGGTATTTTGATAAAACGGAATATGGGACTTACAGGCAGATACTATATGTTTATAATACTCTTTTGATCATTTTTACAGCAGGTTTGCCGAGTGTCTTTGCCTATTTTTTACCCCGGTTTAACCTCTCCCAGGGGAAAGATATTGTCTATAAAGTTTCAAAAGTTTTGTTTCTGACTGGTCTGGCCTTTTCAATTTTTATTTTTACCTTTTCAGGACTCATAGCTAATGTTCTGAAGAATCCGGAACTATCAATTGGCCTTAAATACTTTTCTCCAATACCAATGCTTCTATTGCCCACATTAGGAATTGAGGGAATTTTTTCTACATATAAAAAGACAGTCTTCATAGCAATTTACAATACTTTGTCAAGGATATTTATGTTACTCTTTATTGTCTTACCGGTTATTGTATTTAAAGGAACTTATCTTTATGCAATTTATGGCTGGATTATTGCATCTATATTGACCTTAGTGTTAGCTTATTTTTTTAAAAATATCCCTTTTATAGGAATTAGAGTTGAAAAATCAAAACTTACTATCCGGGAAATCTTAAGATATAGTGTACCACTTGCTTCAGCCAGTATTGCTGGCATAGCCATTAAGGCAGCTGATGAATTTTATATTAGCAGGTATTTTGGTCCAGAGGTTTTTGGGGAGTTTGCTAATGGATTTATACAGCTTCCATTTGTGGGTATGATTACTGGAGCAACAGCAACGGTCCTAATGCCGGTTTTTTCAAAAATAATTTATGACAAATCTAATACAGATCAACTTATTAGCCTGTGGCAAAGCGCTTTGCATAAGTCCGTTATTATAATCTATCCTATAGTATTTTTCTTTATTTTTTTTGCACGAGAAACTATAACATTGTTGTATTCAGATATATATACTAAATCTTCACAGTATTTTATCGTCGCAATGACAATTAATTTTTTCAATGTAATTATATTTGCCCCACTTATACTTTCAATGGGGAAAATAAAGATTTATGCGCGGCTACACTTAATTTTTGCTTTATGCTCATGGGTAGGGGGTTATGTGGTTATTATTCTATTTGACTCCCCATTAGCAATTGCTATTTTTTCGGCGTTTCTCACAATTACGATAATTTTCATAGCTATGGGGTACGTTAAGTCCTATTTGAATGTGCATTTTTTAGAATTGTTTCCGATTAAAAGAATACTTATTATTAGTATCCACTCAATATGTTCTGTAATTCTTGTTAGAATCATAACATCTTACCTGTTGCAGGCACAAAGTACTTTATTTGTATTTATTATTGCTATGCTGGGGTACATGTTTGTAATGCTAATAACGGCTAGATTTTTTGGAATTAATTATAAAGAAATAATTATGCCTTTATTAAAAAGATAGAAGGACATGCTTCCCAGATTTAAATACAAACATTGGCAAAAAAATATACCAGGCAATTTCGTTGAGTATATGTTGTCACCATGCAGCAATGGATTGAGAATTATTAATTTTTTCTTTCAAAAAATCTTTGGTATAAATGGACAGACAAGATTTATGGTTCATTTTACTTCTATTGTAGGTGGTGATATAACGATAGGTAAAGATGTTGCAATAAGCTTCGCTAATTCTGGCGGATGTTATATACAGGGTATTAATGGAATTGAAATTGGTGATTTTACAATTTTTGCTCCTGGAGTAAAAATCATTTCATCAAATCACAGCAAACATGATTTTAAGTTTCATGATAAATCTAACCCAGTTCGAATTGGCAGGAATTGCTGGATAGGTGTAAATGCAGTTATCTTACCTGGAGTAGAGTTAGGAGATAATGTTATTGTCGGAGCTGGCAGCGTTGTTACAAAATCTTTCCCTGATAATGTTACTATAGCTGGTGTTCCGGCACGTACAATTGAAGACAACATATAATGAAAACTACATTTATTAACTGCGCCAGCCCAAACTTTATTAGAATTGTATGCACAATGGAACGCAGGTTGAACAAGGTACGGTAATAATGTTTGCATTTGAAAAGTTACAAGAACAGATCCTGTTTATAGAGTCTTAAAACTTCCGTAAGATCAAATAATTCTGCATTTAATAATAAGGTTTATCATTTAGGATATTAATTTTCATCAGGTTTAAATGGATAAAAAGAAAATATTAATTGTCTGTGGGAGTTTTTATCCTGTTATAGCACCCAGGGCCTTTAGAGCTACCGAGCTCGCAAAGGAGCTTGCAAGGCAAGGTCATGATGTGACTGTTTGCTTTCCCACTGAGGGGAAAGATTATTCATCATTCGGGATTGAACATAACCTGAAGATCAAGAATCTTGGAGCATTAAAATGGACAGAGATTGACCTTAAAGGGGGCAAACTAGAATTAATGGCCAGGAGAGCAGTCAGCAGAGGGCTGCAGTTATTGTTTGAATGGCCTGATATTGAATTAGTATTTAAGGTATCTAAAATACTTAAGAACGAACACGGTTATGATCTGCTTATTTCAATTGCTGTTCCTTATCCCATACATTGGGGTGTGGCAAGGATCTGGAAGAAAAAGAAAAATACTGCAAAAACCTGGATAGCTGATTGCGGCGATCCTTATATGTTTGCCCAATTAGATACATTTAAAAAATTATTTTACTTTAAGTATTTTGAAAAATCCTTTTGCAGAAAGTGTAGTTTTATTTCAGTTCCGTTTGATGAAATGCGGGTACAGTTTTACAAAGAGTTCCGATCAAAAATTATTACAATACCACAAGGATTTAATCTTACGGAAATAAAAAGGTTCAATAGCCCGATTCAAAATGAAAAAACAACTTTTATGTTCGCAGGATCAATTATTCCTGGATTAAGGGATTTAACGCTATTTCTTGATTTTCTGACAAATTATAAAGATGACTTTCTTTTTATTGTTTATACTAACCAACCAAAGTGGTTTGAAAAATATAAGAACAATTTAAAAAGTCGGTTAGAGACAAGAGATTACATTGATCGTCAGGCTTTAATATTTGAGATGAGTAAGGTTGATTTCCTTGTGAATATTGATTCTGTTCTGGATAGCAAATCAAATATTGAGGCGGTCCCAAGTAAGTTAATTGATTATGCCCTGTCTGGGCGGCCTATACTGAACATAAATTCAAATGATCTTGATCTGGAAAAAGTTAAAACCTTCCTTTCTGGTGATTATACGAGAGCAAGAATTATTGATATCTCCAGGTATGACATTAAACTTGTAGCAAATCAATTTATTCAAGCAGGGCAGCTATGCTAAATGGAAGACCGGTTATGACAAATAGTCATCACAGAATTACCTATAAGCGTCCGGAAGGGCTTAATTATTATATAAGTTTTATTGTTTGGCCTTTTGGAGTACTACTGGCTGCATTAAGGCATTGGGAAAGGCCATGGTCAAAGAATGTTTTCTGGTTGTTCTGCATTTTTTTTGGATATACTTTCATTATTGCAAAAGATAGTTATGATTCTGCAGATTCTGTAAGATATGCACAGATGTTGGTTGAATATGCTCATTCAGACATTAGTGCTGGAGGACTATGGAGATCTTTTTATTCTGAAGGTTCTAACTATATTGACATAGCTCAGCCGGTAATCACTTATTTAGTATCGCGTGTAACTGATAATCCAACCATCCTCTTTACAATATTTGGATTGATCTTTGGTTATTTCTATTCAAGAAATATTTGGTTTGTTCTTGATCAGATAAAGGGGAATTTCACAATCATTGTCTTTTTATATTTTCTGACTTTTGCTTTGTTTAATCCAATATGGAATATTAATGGCTTCAGAATGTGGACAGCTGCACAGATTTTCCTGTTTGGAGCGCTACCCTATCTTTTGAAAGGTAATAGTAAAAGGTTATTTTGGTGTGGAGTTTCTGTTTTTTTTCACTTTTCATTTCTGTATCCCTTAGCAACTTTATTTATTTATATTTTCTTAAAAAACAGACTTAACATCTATTTGGTTTTTTTTATAGTAACATGCCTAATCAAAGAAATAAATCTTCAACAGGTACAATCAGTTTTATCATTTCTACCTGGCATTTTTCAACAGAGGGTTGGGGGGTATACCAACCTTGAATATGCTGAAACAATCAATATCGCGAATCAGTCGGCCAACTGGTATTTAACTTTCTCTTCTGTGGGTATAAAGTGGGTCACTTATTCCTTGACCTTATTTATTTATTTTTTTTGCAAAGAATTTCTTAAAAACAGGAAGGAATTGATGACATTGTTTTGTTATTCACTTTTATTATACGGGTTCGCCAATGTTATTAGTCTTTTACCTTCCGGGAGCAGATTTCTTCTGGTGGCCAATACATTTATGTTTGCCTTTTTTATAATTTTTATTTCGACTTCTCCTGAAATCAGGGGTTTGCTGTTAATTAAGGTATTATCCATTCCTTTACTTTTACTTTTTTGTGTATTCACGATAAGAGTAGGGATGGACTATTTTGGTTTAGTGACTATTTTTGGAAATCCATTATTGGCAGCCCTTGATACAGATATAGTTCCACTAATAACAGGAATTAAGAGGCTATTCTAATTATAAGGTTCAATTAACAGATGAAAAATTAAACTCAAATTCGTTATATTGCTAATTATCAGCAAGTATGTTTAAATCACGGACTGGATTTATTTACTTAAATGGTTATAGATAAATATTGCATGGAGAATACAAATTCCTCAATTGGAGAGTTTTATTCTTATTTCAGGGCTGTTAAAATATAATAGTCAGGCTGATTAGTTATTTTTTCATTAAACGAAACCACAATTTAATAAGTTCCGTTAACCTGGGAGAAAAAAAGATTAATGATCAGACAAAATTTGAGATGTCATCTGAGGAATATCCCCGGCTGGCGAACAAACCGAAGAATTGTAGTTATTGAATCTGACGATTGGGGCAGTATACGGATGCCTTCAAAAGAGACATTTACCAGGTTGAAAAACCTGGGGGTAGATTTAGAATCATTTGATTATGCCAGATATAACCTTAATGACACATTGGCAAGCCAGAAAGACTTGGAGTGTTTATTTGATATCCTGGATAGTGAAAAGGACAAGAATGGCAACCCGTGTATTTTTACAGCAGTTAGTGTTGTTGCAAATCCTGATTTTACAAAAATCAGGGAAAGTGGATTTAAGGAGTATTTTTTTGAACCATTTACAAATACCCTAAAGAAATACTATCCAAATGAAAATGTCTTTAAATTATGGAAAGAAGGCATAGAAAAGAACCTATTTGTACCCCAATTCCATGGGCGCGAACATTTAAATGTTTCAGCCTGGTTAAAAGATTTAAGAACAGGTGGAAGAAGTACGAATAAAGCGTTTGACGAGGGTATGTGGGGTTTTGTGCCTGACGGAACAGGCAAATTTCATGTGGAATACCAGGCAGCATTTCAGCTAACAAATATTTCTGATCTTCAAGAACACAAAAAAATCATTATTGAAGGACTGAATTTATTTGAAACCTTGTTTGGATATCGTGCTAAATATTTTGTACCTCCTAATGGTTCGATAAATAATAGTTTGAACCGTGTATTAGCAGAATATGGCATTTCCTGCAGGTCAACAGATAAATTACAGAATGAGAGTACTAACTTTGGAAGGACTAAAAAAGTAATCCACTGGCTTGGTCAGAAAGATGAGCACGGCATACTATATATAACCAGAAATTGTTTTTTTGAACCTAGTCAGGGTGGTAATGATTGGATTGACCGATGCCTTAATGATATTAAGATAGCGTTCCGATGGAATAAACCTGCAATTATTAGTTCACATAGAGTTAATTATATTGGTGTTCATAATCCTAATAACAGAGACAACTCCCTTAAGATGCTTAAAACCCTTCTAATTACCATAAAAAAAGCCTGGCCAGATATTGAATATATGAGTACAGATAAATTTGGAGAATTATTGAATAACCAGTAATAGTAGAAAATGTGCGGAATTGCAGGATATGTAGATTTCAATGGAAATACTACCTCTGATACTTTATTTCAAATGGTACAAGCCCTACATCACAGAGGTCCGGATGATAAGGGTTATGAAAATTTTGACAGATCTGGAATTATAATTGGCTTAGGACAGGCACGACTTTCAATTATTGATCTAAGTTCTACTGGCCATCAACCAATGAGTTACAAGGCATATACCATAGTTTTTAATGGAGAAATCTATAACTATAAGGAATTACGAAAGGACCTTGAGAAATCAGGACATAAATTTATTTCTGATTCTGATACAGAAGTCATCCTGCATTCTTTTGAACATTGGGGAACTGAATTTGTGCACCAATTAATTGGAATGTTCGTTATCGTTATTTACGTTAAAAATGAGGATAAGTTATTTATCTTCAGAGACAGAGCTGGAGTAAAACCAATATTTTATTATTGGCATAACGGTCTGTTTCTTTTTGCTTCTGAATTGAAATCATTATTTGTCCATACAAAATTCCGAAAAGAAATAGATGAAAATTCCTTAATCTTATTCTTTGACTTTGGATTCATACCTGCTCCTTATTCGATCTTCAAGAATACTTATAAAATTGAGCCAGGCAAATACTTGGTAGTTGATTTAAAACAAAAGGAATTATTGCATTATAGATACTGGAACATTGATGATTATTATTGCAAATCTAAATTCAGGCTTGATTATGAAGAAGCCAAAGTACAAGTTCGCGATCTGTTAATATCTTCATGTAATTATAGAATGGTAGCAGATGTACCTGTGGGAGTTTTTTTAAGTGGAGGTTATGACAGTTCTGTTGTGACTGCTATGCTTCAAAAGGACAGGACAGATAAATTAAAAACATTTACAATAGGTTTTGAAGAGGGGAATAACGAAGCCCCATTTGCTAAAAAAGTTGCACAGTATTTACACACTGATCATACTGAATATATATGTACGACCCTGGAAGCTCAAAATATTATTCCTGATTTGCCATATTTTTATGATGAGCCTTTTGCAGATAGCTCCGCAATTCCTACGATGCTGGTTAGTAAGGTGGCGCGTAATGACGTTAAAGTTGCCTTATCTGCTGATGCAGGTGATGAATTGTTTGCCGGATACACAGACTACTCAAAATTCGACAGGCAATTTTCTGCATTAAATAAAATACCTAAACAATTAAATTTTATTTTACGTCCTTCTTTAGCGATTCTTTCAGATCTGACGCCAAAAGGTAAATCAGAGTTAAAACATAAATTAAAAAGTGTGGCTAATGCCTTGAATAACAACAAATTTACACAGGCAATTGATCTACGGAGACTAGCTGTAAGTCTTCCGGAATTTTATCAGGCAAATCTGTTTAATAATATCAATGGGAAATATCAAACCATCTATAATAATGATTTCAGCAACTTTAGTAGCATACTTGAAATAGCTTTAGCTATTGATTACCATATGTATCTGCAGGATGATATTCTGACAAAAGTGGATCGGGCATCAATGTCAGTTTCACTTGAAGGCAGAGAGCCACTTCTGGATCACCGACTTGCTGAATTTGTTGCGCAGCTGCCAAATGAATATAAATACAAAAAGCAGAAGGGCAAAATAATTCTGAAGGATATAGTTTATGAATATTTACCCAGAGAGCTGGTGGATAGACCCAAAGCTGGCTTTTCTTTGCCTATTTATAAATGGCTTACAGGTGATTTATCTTATTTAATAGATGAATTCCTTAATGAAAAATCAATTAGTGAATCAAATTTATTTAACACTGTTTTTGTTGCTCAGCAGGTTGATCTTTTTAGAAAAAACAGATTCTATTATAAACCCATAATATGGAGGTTATTAATGTTTCAAATGTGGTATTCCAAGTGGATTAAATGAATCATTAAAAGCATTTTTAATATTACTCAAATATTGATGTTAACTAATGTGGAAAGATTTCAAATAGTTTCTAGTCATAGATAAATAATGTTGCGAGAAACGTGAAAAAGAGGTTATGTCTTATAATCCCATCACTTCAGGCAGGAGGAATGGAAAGGGTGATGTCGGAGTTAGCTACATTCTTTTGCAAGAAAAGTGATCTGGAGGTTCATTTGGTGCTTTATGGAAGAGCACCTGAAATCTTTTATAATGTACCTAAAAACCTTTTCATTCACAAACCGGGATCAAAGTTTAATAATAATTTCCGCCAAATAGCCACAATTGGCAGACTCCTGTTTATAAGACGAGTTGTTATTGATATTAATCCGGTATCAATATTGAGTTTTGGTGAGATTTGGAATAGTTTTATTTTATTGGCACTACTTGGACTTAAGTATCGCGTTTTTATCTCTGATCGCTGTAGTCCGGATAAAAATCTGGGATATGTTCATAAAAGATTACGTAAATGGCTTTATCCAAAGGCCTCAGGAATAATTACCCAAACACAAAAAGCAAAAGAGATTTATCAAAATCTTATCCAGGGAACATCCATTAAAGTAATAGGTAATCCCATAAGAGAAATATCGCAAAATCAAAAAGTTATAAGAGAGAATATTATTTTAACAGTTGGCCGACTTATACCATCAAAGAACCACACTAAACTAATTGAAAGTTTTCTAAGGCTTAATAAATCAGATTGGAAATTAGTAATAGTGGGAGGAGATGCTTTGAATATGACCTTGATGGAAGAACTGAAAGCTTTGATTGATAAGCTGGGTGTGGGAGAGAAAGTTATTTTAACCGGGAACAGGTCAGATGTTGATAGTTTTTACCTGAAGAGCAAAATATTTGTTTTGGCATCACAATCAGAAGGTTTTCCAAATGTTCTAGGTGAAGCAATGTCAGCTACATTACCGGTTGTGGCATTTGATTGTATTGCGGGCCCCTCTGAAATGATTACTGATGGCAAAGATGGCTTTCTTGTGCCATTATTTGATTATAAATTGCTAGAAAATAGATTATCGAAATTGATGAATGATCCGGAATTAAGAGAGCAGGTAGGTCGTGAAGCTAATAAAAGTATAAGGCGGTTTTTAGTTGACAAAATTGGAGAAGAATACTATTCCTTTATTACATATTCTAATTGAAAGTACTTCAAATAAATACTTCTATTAACTCCAGTGCTCCTGGCCGTATAGCATCCGAAATCGGAGATTTTCTGATTAATATGGGGCATGAATCTTTTGTTGGGTACGGGAGAATATGCCGTAAAAACGAATCTTCGCCAATAAAAATTGGCAACAAGAAAGACTTATTATTCCATTTAATCACTTCCCGTCTGTTAGATATCCATGGATTTAGTTCCAAAAAAGCTACTGAAGCATTTGTCGACAATGTTAAAGAGATTAATCCCGACATTATTCACCTCCATAACCTTCATGGATATTATATTCATATTGGTGTACTATTTAAATATTTAAAAAAAGCCGGGAAACCAGTTGTCTGGACTTTTCACGACTGCTGGCCTTTTACCGGTCATTGCTGTTATTTTGACAGAGTAAATTGTTTTAAGTGGCAAACAGAGTGTTTCGATTGTCCCAACACTTATGGTTATCCTAGAAGTTGGGTTGTGGATTACTCTAGGGAGAACTATCGGCAAAAGAAAGTTCTATTTACCGGTTTGGAGAATTTAGTGATAGTTTCACCATCTGAATGGCTTGCGGGACATCTTAGGAATTCATTCCTTTCAGGCTATGAGATAAGAGTGATCAATAACGGGATTGACCTTGATAAATTCAGACCTGTTGATTCTGAAGCAATAAGGGCTATGTACAACTTAAATAAGAAATATATTTTGGGAGTTGCAAGCATCTGGACTGAAAGAAAAGGCCTGGAAGATTTTAAAAGGTTACGTAAGATACTTGATCCGGAAATAGAAATAGTTCTGGTTGGACTTACACGAAGCCAGATTAAATCGCTGCATGTTGGTATGAAAGGCATTTCGCGGACTGAAAGCATTGATAAACTTGCTGCACTTTATAGCGGGGCAAAGGCTTTTATTAATCCTACATATATTGACAATTTCCCGTCAGTGAATATAGAAGCGCTGGCTAGCGGCACTCCGGTAATAACTTATAATACCGGCGGCAGCACTGAGGCAATTGATATTAAAACAGGCCGGGGAGTTGAGAAAGGCAACATCAGGGAACTTCACAGTTCAATTATGGCGGTTATAAATACAAATGATCTGTACAATACTGCTCAATGTTGTGAACGGGCAGTCAGAAAATTTTCTGCACAGGAGCGATTTGGAGAATACCTCAACCTTTATCAGGAACTTCTGACATAGGTATGAAAGTCCACAGGATGCATGGTTTCATCAATAAAATATAATATTCTTCTGAACTTTAAAAATATTCCGGGATGGCATACATCCCGGAAGATGATCATCATTGAATGTGATGACTGGGGAGGTATCAGGATGCCTTCGAAGGATGTTTACGAGCGATTGGTGTCAGCCGGATTAAAGATTGAAAACGTGTGGTATAACAGGTATGACACCCTTGAGACCAGAAATGATCTTGAACAACTATTTGACGTCCTCTATAGTGTAAGGGATATAAACAATAAGCCTGTTGTCATGACAGCAGTTACCAATGTGGCTAATCCGGATTTTGAAAAAATCAAATCAGGGGGATTTGTTGAATACCACTACGAAAAGTTCACGGATACTCTTAAAAGATATTATCCAAATAGTGATGTATTTAAATTGTGGAGAGAGGGATTGGATGCCGGTATATTTGTTCCGGAACTTCATGGCCGAGAACATATCACAGTGCAGTCATGGATGCAAAAGCTAAGAGAGGGTAATAAAGACCTTCTATTTGCATTTGATCAAGGTTTTGTTTCGTTGGGTATTCCCGGCATGCTATCTCCCGAAAGAGAGTTCAGAGCTGAATTTTTTTTTACTTCGGAAGAACAGAAACCTTTCCTGGTTAATGCAATTAGAGATAGCGTTACTCTCTTCAGGGAGATCTTTGGTCATTTACCTCGGGTGTTTGTACCAGGAAATGGGATTTTTCACCCAGAGTTTGATGCTGTGGTGGCCTCATCCGGGATTAAGTTTCTGTATGTGAGCCACTCCATGCCCTATCCTGTTAATACGGGGGCATTAAAATACAGACGCTTCATTACCGGTCAAAAGGGGACTGGAGGGTTAACATATTATACCCGTAATTGTGCATTTGAGCCAACTGCGGTGGGATATAAAGGTATTGACCTTACTATAAAACAGATTGCAGCCGCATTCAGATGGGGTAAACCGGCGAATATTAGCACTCACCGAGTTAATTTCGCCGGAGGGATAGATCCGACTAACCGGGCGATAGGATTAATAGAGTTGAAGAAGCTTATAAAAGGCATCCTAAAAAGATGGCCGGATGTTGAGTTTATGAGTTCAGGGGATGCTCTTGAGCATATGAAAAAATCAAATTGAGTTGAGAACGCCACGCAAAATAATATTTGTTAATCAGGTAAACGGAGTGTTTTGACTGCCCAAATGCTCATCTTTATCCTAAAATAAGCATCTTTTATTGAAATTTCATATGAATCGTAGTCTAGTGATATACTCTTTAAAATGAATATACTTTTTCTAACAATCTTCAGAATTAATGAGATTTCAGATAGAGGGATTTATTCTGACCTGATGCGCAAATTTTGTGATGAGGGGCATGATGTATTTATAGTTACTCCTTTAGAACGCCGATACAAACAGAGGACAACTCTAATTAAAAAAAACAAGGTTACGATACTCAAAATCAACACTCTCAATATTCAGAAGGCTAATGCATTAGAGAAATGGTTAGCAACCTTGCTTATTAATTATCAATTTTTGAGAGGAATTAGAAGCTTTTTTTCAGAAATTAGTTTTGACCTGGTTATATATTCTACCCCACCTATAACTTTTAAAAAGTTGGTTAATTATATCAAACATAAAGATGGAGCTATTTCCTACCTCTTGCTTAAAGACATATTTCCACAAAATGCTGTGGACCTTGGATTGATTAAAAAAGGAGGGTTACTTCACAATTATTTCGTTAAAAAAGAAAAACAACTTTATGAAATTTCAGATTATATTGGATGCATGTCACAGGCAAATGTAGATTATATTCGAAAGAACAACCCTGAAATCAATCCTGAAAAAATTGAGATCAATCCTAACAGCCATGAGTTATTTGAAGAAGCAATAACAATGGAACAAAAGAAATTATTAAGGCTAAAGTATAATATCCCAATTAGTGCAACAGTTTTTATATATGGAGGTAATTTAGGGAAACCACAAGGCATTAGTTTTATAATTGAGTTTTTAGATTCGCAAAAGAATAAAAACGAAGTTTTCTTTTTAATTGTTGGATCTGGAACAGAGTACTTTAGAGTAAAATCATGGTTTGATATAAAACAACCCCAAAATGCGCTGCTCCTTTCAGAATTACCAAAACATGAATACAACCTGCTCTTAAAATCCTGTGATGTGGGAATGATTTTTCTCGATAGCCGTTTTACAATACCAAATTTCCCATCCCGAATGCTCTCCTACCTTGAATACAAAATGCCTGTAATAGCTGCAACAGACAAGAACACTGATATAGGGAAAATAATGGAAGAAAACGTCTTTGGGTTATGGTCGGAGGCCGGTGACTTACAAATTATCAAACAAAATATTGCTAAACTTTCAAAAAGCTCCAGATTTCGTGAAAAAATGGGAAAAAACGGTTATGATTATTTTATAAAGAATTATACCGTTACCAATTCCTTTAATATAATAAACAGACATTTTATTCATGAATAGGAAGATAGATAAGCTATGATTTGTGATTTGTGAGTGATGTGTCAATTAAATCACACATATTCTAATGCATCAAACGTTCTAATGCAAACTTCAAAAAATGCCTTACTCTTCACAAAATCAATGATATTATGAGATTCCCATTTCGCGAAGCAAAATTAAAACCAATTATCGTAGGAATATTAAAATATTCCTCAATAATGAGACGAATTCTTCCTGTTTGTACAGGAGGAACAAATAAAAGCAGGTATTGCTATTCAGTTTGGTTAAGACATTTGAAGCATCTTGCTGCCTTTAATAATAATGAAATTCCAAAAAAAATAGCGGAGTTGGGACCAGGTGATACGCTTGGAATAGGATTAGCAGCATTATTATCCGGTTCTGAAAATTATTACGCATTGGACCTAATTAAATATTGGGATAATACCAAAAACCTTAAGATTTTTGATGAACTTTTGGAACTATTTGACAAAAGAGATAGCATTCCTGATAATAAAGAATTTCCTGGTGTCTCTCCAATATTGGACGATTATAGTTTCCCTTTTGATATATTGACTGACAAACAACTTAAGAAATCTCTATCACCTGAAAGAATTGCTAGCATTAGAAATGAATTAAACAATCCCGGATCGAAAACAAACTCTTTTATTCGCTATCAGATTCCTTGGTCTGAATCAAAAGTTATTCAATACTATAAATTGGATTTGATTTATTCACAGGCAGTTCTGGAACATATTGATGATTTGGATAATTCATATAAAGCGATGCATGAGTGGCTCTCACCATCGGGTATGATGTCGCATAGTATTGATTTTAAATCACATGGTTTTGCAAAAAGTTGGAATGGGCACTGGACATTTTCAAACTTTGAATGGAAAATCATTGTAGGGGGGAGGAAATATTCCATTAATCGTCAACCTTTTTCTAAACATTTAGCCTTTCACAAAAATTATAATTTTAGAATATTAGAGATGCTTCCAAAAAGATCTGAGACAAACCTGAAACGTAGTTATCTCGCAAAGGAATTTGACAATTTGTCAGACGATGACTTATCAACAAGTGAAGTATATATCTTATCAACAAAATAAAAATAATATACCACTGGCGTTGCGTTTTAATTAGAACAGTTTAAATTGACTACATAAGGTTCTTTGAAATTTTGATATTTTTCTCAGTAAATAGTTGATTTAATGGTGTACGAACAAATACTAAAAGAGTTGATCCTTAATAATTATTAACACACTGAATGTTAATAACATATGTTCTTTGAAGTCTTGATATTTGCTTAGATTTTGATTAAATTTGATCAAAACCCTGCAAATCATGTTAAAGAAATTGCCCGTACAACCGCAGCTGGAGATTTTTAAAACAGTTCTTATAAGTTTTATTAATCCGGAACATGAACTCTGTCTTTTGGCAAAGAAGATTGATTGGGATGATCTGGAAAAGGATTTTGCTCCGCTATATGGAAAGGTAGGTCACCCTTCAGTTCCCATCCGGACGATAGTAGGTCTTCTATTGCTAAAGCAGATGTATAACCTGGGAGATGAGACAGTTGTAGAGAGATATCTTGAGAACCCATACTGGCAGCACTTTTGCGGCGAGATTTATTTTCAGTATAAGCTTCCGTTTGATCCGAGTGATTTTATACACTTTCGTCACAGGATAGGCCCTGAAGGGATGAAGAAGATATTCAAGCAGAGCATTGATTTGTTTGGTGAAAACAAAGTACGCAGGGAGGTAAAAGAGGTACGGGTAGACACAACGGTATAGGAGAAGAACATTACCTTCCCAACCGACCGGAAGCTTACAGAGAAGGTAATAGAGCATTGTAAGCGGATAGCGAAGAAGGAAGATATAAAGCTTAAACGAACCTATACATTTGAAATCCGGAAGTTAAAGCAACAGTTACGATTTGCCAGGAAGCCGAAGAACCTAAAGAAACACATTAAGGCCCAGAAAAAGCTTCACAGGATAGCATTCAAGATCTATCATGACCTTGTAAAACAGCTTAATCCGATACCTAAGTCATACATGAAAGAATTTGATATTTTATACAGGGTATTGACACAACAAAGAGATGACTCAAACAAGATTTACAGCATACATGAACCGGAAGTACTTTGCATATCAAAAGGGAAAGAGCATAAACCGTATGAGTTTGGAAACAAAAGCTCATTTGCATATACAAGAGAATCAGGTATTATTGTTGGAGCAATGGCAGTGGAAGGGAACGCATATGACGGACACACGTTAAAACCACAGTTGGAACAAGTAAAAGAATTAACAGGAGGCAAGATCAAGAAAGCGATAGTTGACCGGGGCTATAAGGTAAAAGGAGGTATACCATCAATAGACATAGTGATGCCAAAGGCGCTCAAGAGAGAGAGCTACTACCTGAAAAAGAAACGAGAAGAGCGATGCCGATCGAGAGCAGGAATAGAGGGACTTATATCACACCTGAAACATGATCACAGGATGATCAGGAATTACCTCAGTGGCACAGCAGGAGACCAAACCAATACATTATTGGCTGCTGCAGCATACAATATGATGAAGTGGATGAGGTTAAAACGACAAGAAATATTGAATTTAATTTTTCGCTGGATTTACCAGACCCTTATTTTAGTCCCGGTAAATATCCAACGCTAGAGAACATACAAAAAATCGAATTGATAAGGATTAACTATTTAAGATATTATATATTAATAATTTACGTTAATTTTAACCGTCCTTAACCAGACACCAGTGTATGTTAATGATTAAAAAGTTAAATCATTTATAAACCTAAGGAACTTAATCGGTCGGCAAACTAAGGGCAAGATAGTTTTGTATTTGAGTCCAATGATTGGTGAAGCACACATGCTATCAAAGAGCACTTTGAACCCGCAATAGAAATTTACTACATAATTATTTGTATTAAGTAAAACACGAGATATAACTTTGAAATTGAAAGCTATTGAGAAAGTCGGTTTAATAATATTGTTTCTATAGAATTAATAATATCCTAAACTTTATTTCTAGAATTAATATGCAACTGAAACTCGTGTTATATTTTATATACTACCTGAAAAAATTAGATAAAGAAAAATTTATTAAATTTTTCAGGACTGCAAAAATCAATAGCCACAAGTCGTCTATATCTATATATTTTGATATAATTTATTCTTCATTGAAGTATAACATATCAATTCTTGATTATTTTTATTTTCGCTTTTACAATCTTAATAAGCAAGAACGCAGCAAATGGGCCGGTACTGGGTACATGTACGAATATCAGTTACTCATGAACCCTAAAGGGGCCCGTGAAGTGCTAGAGAATAAAATCAAGTTTCTAAATTATTTTACTGCTTTTGTAAAGCGTGGCTTCGCTGATATCAGCCAATTGACGGCAGATAATAGCCTCGTAATAAAACTGTTGGATAACCAATCAGGCAGATTAGTACTGAAAGGCTCTCGCGGACAAGTGGGAGCAGAGGTTGAAGTAGTGAAATGCGCAGAGTATACACCCGAAAGATTATTGCAGACTATGAAGGCCAAAGGTTACGACCTGGTCGAAGAATACGTGGTGCAACATCCTGCTTTAATGGAACTTTCTCCATCAGGCTTAAATACAGTACGTATCTTCACCCAATTGTACGCAAACAATGTAGATTTTTTAGGAGCTCGATTAAGGGTGTCCGTCAATTCGCCAGTTGATAATATGGCTGCAGGCAACCTGGCTGCACCTATTGATATGGAAACAGGAATTGTAAATGGTCCGGGTATATATAGCGATATCACAAAAGGTGATAACAGTGTTCATCCAGTAACAAAACAGTCCATTGTTAGTTTTCAAGTACCTCATTGGGAGGAAGTACTTGAGATGGTAAAACAAGCTGCGATTTTATGCCCTGAAAACAAATCGATAGGCTGGGACATAGCTATAACATCAATTGGCCCTGAACTTATTGAAGGTAATCATAACTGGTGTAAGCTGTTATGGCAACTACCGGTCAAACAAGGGCTGAAGAAAGAGCTGGAAAAGTACATGTAATGGAGGAAATTCTGATCTTTATTAAACATAATTTCCGGTTTATCTGGTCGTTCATTGAGAGGGTAAATGGTACCTTATTCAATTTGTTCTATAAGAAAAAATTGGAGCAGATTTTGCCAGTTGTACTTGAAGAATGTAAAACTCCTCTGTTTACGTATAAAGAACTCACCTTTGTTGATATTTATTCTTTACATAAGCTCATTTGCCAGCAGCCGGAAAAAGATTTAGAATTCTTTCGACCTCATGGTTTTGATCTCAGTTCATTGAAAAAGCAGCTTACAAATTCATCTTTCCTTATGATGGGAGCATTTGAAGGTGGGAAACTTGTAGGGTATTTCTTCCTTCGGTTTTTTGCCAACAGAAAGTGCTTTGTTGGCCGGTTGATTGATAAAGATTATAGGGGCAAAGGCATTGGTTCTATAATGAACGACATAATGTATGAGACGGCATGGAGAATGGGATTCCGGTGTCTTTCAACCATTTCCCGGAACAACACGGCTGTTATGCGTGCACATGCTAAAAATCCAACAATGATTGTGCTAAAAGAACTGCCAAATGATTACCTGCTTGTGGAGTTTGTAAGGGAGGCTAAGTGCACAGAGCTCAGGGCGAAGAGGGGGACTATTAGCGACCAAGGGGCTGAGTGACAAAGACGGGATTCTAAAGTAAGCAGTAAATAATAAAAAGAAGTCAGACGATTGTTAAAGAGGGGTTTTGATATTGTTGTTTCGTTTATTGGACTAGTACTGCTAAGTCCGGTTCTTTTAATTATTGCATTGCTCATCAGGATGCGTATGCCCGGACCTGTATTCTTCTGTCAGAAACGTGCCGGTAGACATGGTAAACCCTTTACAATCTATAAGTTTCGTACCATGATTGTTAATCATGGAGGCAACACTATTTCTGTAAAGGGTGAAAACCGAATCACGCCCCTCGGTGCCAGTCTTCGTAAATACAAGCTTGATGAGTTACCCGAGCTCTGGAACGTTTTAAAAGGTGACATGAGTTTTGTTGGTCCCCGTCCGGATATGCCTGAGTACATAGATAAACTTGTTGGGGAAGAAAGGCAGATACTTGAACTGCGTCCAGGTATAACCGGCCCAGCAACATTGAAATATGCGAATGAAGAAGAAATACTTGCATCTGTTCCTGACACACAAAAATACAATAATGAAGTGCTCTGGCCCGATAAGGTCAGTATAAATCTTGATTATTATCGAAACAGGAATTTTTTTGGAGACATCTTAATCATATTTCAGACGCTTTTCGGGATCAGAAATTGAAATAGGTAGTAGGAAGTATATATTGTCCTTTTTTTATTTTTACTTTCAATGAAATTTTAAATATTGTGGTCAATTGAAAATAGTTACCATCATCGGTGCTCGTCCTCAGTTTATAAAAGCAGCAGTAGTAAGCAGGGCATTTACATCTACAAAAGATATTATTGAGGTAATTATCCATACGGGCCAACATTTTGATGCAAATATGTCAGATGTGTTTTTTGAAGAGATGTGTATTCCCAAACCTCATTATAATTTGAACATAAATGGATTAGGGCATGGGGCAATGACTGGACAGATGTTGGAAAGGATTGAGAAGGTCTTAATTAAAGAGAAACCTGATTGGGTTCTTGTTTACGGGGATACTAATTCAACTCTGGCGGGAGCCCTGGCAGCTAAAAAACTACACATTAAACTAGCTCATGTGGAGGCTGGATTGCGTTCATTCAATATGAATATGCCGGAGGAAATTAACCGTATTCTGACAGACAGAATCAGCGATTTATTGTTTTGCCCTACTGATAAAGCAATTGGGAATTTAGAATTAGAAGGCTTTGAGCATTTCGATTGTCAAATTGTAAAATGTGGCGATGTGATGCAAGATGCTGCGATATTTTATGAAAATAAATCAAAAAAACCGAATTGTGATATACGCAATGAATTCATATTGTGTACGATACATCGAGCGGAGAATACAGATGATACTGCCCGATTAAAAAAAATATTTGAAGCACTCGAAACCATTTCTGAAAAACATCCCATAATTCTTCCCTTACATCCAAGAACCAAAACAAAATTAGCGTCCATTAGATATGATTTCATAAATAGTAAAATTTGTTTTATTCCACCCATTGGATATCTGGAAATGGTTTGGTTACTAAAAAACTGTGAATTGGTGATAACCGATAGCGGTGGTCTGCAAAAAGAGGCATACTTCTTCAAAAAATATTGTATCACCTTAAGAGATGAAACAGAATGGGTTGAGTTGGTGGTCAAGGGATATAATGTTTTAGTAGGATCCGATGTTGCAAAGACAGTAATGTCAGTCTTTGCTTTTATAGACAAGGAATGGTTGGTTTCTGAACAAGGTCTTTATGGGTTGGGAGATGCGGGTGGGAAAGTGGTGGAAAATCTACTTAGCTTTTGTTAATAATAGATTAATGAAGAGAAAGCACTATTTATATTGGTCAATAACAGATCAGGAATTTGTTATGTGGATGAATCTAGCACTTATGAACTTATTAAAAAATGAACTAATAAGGATCAGATAAATAAAAAATTCTATGGTTGTTATTTTGATTATAGTTACAGTAGTTATTCTATCTGCGCTTTTATATCTAATTTTGGATTACTGTGGACCTGAGAGAATTCTGCTTCAGCCAGAAAATAAATTTGGTATGGTCTGCTTAAGAGCCAAAGATCTGATAGTTCAGGAATATGACAGCAAAGGTAATTTATGGGCAACTCGAGGTCAGTTAGTCTATTATTTAAAAAAGGGTGAAGATAAATTTATAAAAATAACCCGTGTGCCTTCCGGTTTTTCCTTTTTCTGGTTAAACAGTTTTACGATTATTCGAAGATTAACTCTTAGATCCGAATGCATAGAAATAACGGTTATTGAAGATGGACAAATCTGCGCTTTTTCATCTGGTAGAATGTGGAATAGTCCGGGTATTGGGAAAAAATTCCATGAAACTTTAAAATTGCCTCATTATGGTATGGGGGTGGGCCGGGGGATTATGAGCACCGGTCTTATTCAAATAAATGACCGTGAGTTTTTATTTGGTGAATATTTTAGCAATCAGGAAAGAACCAATGTGAAGATTTATAAGTTTATAAATAGTGATATGACCTGGAAAACTACCTTTGAATTTCAACCTGGGCAAATCCGTCATATTCATGCACTCCAATCAGATCCTTATACTGGAAAATTATGGATATGTACCGGAGATGAAGACAGCGAAGCCATGATTGGATGGTCAGATGATGATTTCAAAACAATTGTTCCCATTGGACAAGGAAGTCAAAAATGGCGTGCATGTCAACTTGTTTTTACCGAAAATGACGTTTATTGGGGCACTGATACTGGCGCAATTGATTTGGCAGGTTTATACAGGTGGGACAAAGAAAATCTGGAGCTTAAACAACTCCAAAGTATTCCTGGTGCGATATTCTTTGGAACCAGACTAGCAAATGGAACCATCGTTATGAGTACAGACCGTGAAGGATTTCCTAACGAAAAAGATGATAAAACACGGTTGTTTATCATTAATAAGGACAATAAAATTAAAACGATCGATTGCGGAACATGGAACTATAAAAAGCCAGGGTTTCGATTTAATTTTGCAAAGCTTCGCATCCAGCGTATACAAGGAAGTCATACGCTGGCAATTTCCTGTTTAAATCAGAAAGAAATTCCTGATGGAGATCTTTTAATTTATTCTGAGGAGGTATTCAATTAGGTGGTCCTTATTAATTTATTAGCACATTGATTGTTAGTAACATATCTTCTTTGAAAGCTTGATTTTTGTTTCTTACTACTTACTTGCGTAATATATAAATATATTTTTAATCACAGAAAAATGCCCAAAAACAAACGAATCTA
>Ga0209745_1000032_pt1 | contig 74901 bp, 66 predicted proteins | sample BarGraNGADG00312_FD_184495 | JGI IMG/M metagenome (GOLD analysis project Ga0209745, IMG submission 184495) | Arctic peat soil microbial communities from Barrow, Alaska - Barrow Graham LP Ref core NGADG0004-312 (SPAdes) (version 2) | ecosystem: Environmental > Terrestrial > Soil > Wetlands > Peat... | reverse complement strand
GGTAAACATAGAGGACATCTCGATCACCCACCCCCTGGAAGGCGAGACGGGTATCCTGAGCCTGAAGATACTCGGCGAGCGGAACGCGCAGACCGTCGCCGGGGAGCTGGAGTCGCTGGGCAGCCGGGCCACCGTCAGGAAGCTCTAGCGGTGCGCGTGAGCATGCCGGTGGTGGGGCCGTGAAGGCCGTGGTGGAGAAGAGCGACGGGCTTCTCGGCACCGTCGAGGTGCCCGGCGACAAGTCGATCTCGCACCGCGCCGCGATCGTCTCCGCGCTCGCCGAAGGCACATCCCTGGTGAAGGGCTACTGCCCGTCGGTCGATTGCGCCAGCACGCTGGACTGCCTGCGCGCGCTGGGCGTCGAGGTGAGGGCGGTCGATGAAGAGGTGACCATCGTCGGACGGGGCGGGGCGGGATTCGAAAGGCCTCGCGCGCCACTGGATGCGGGAAACTCTGGCACCACGATGCGGTTGCTCGCGGGGGCGCTCGCCGGAAGAGGGACGACCGCGACGATAACCGGCGACGAGAGCCTGCGAAGTCGGCCTATGCTGAGGATACTCGAGCCCCTCGCGATAATGGGGGCGAGGGTCGGGTCCTCCGAAGGAGGGCGCCCTCCCCTGACACTGCAGGGGGGCAGCTTATCCGGTATCGACTACCGGATGCAGGTCCCGAGCGCCCAGGTCAAATCGGCCGTGCTGCTCGCGGGACTGGGGGCGAACGGCCCGACCATTGTGAGAGAGACCGTAAAGACGCGAGACCACACCGAGCGGATGCTGGCCTGCGTGGGAATAAGGGTAACTGTGGATGGCCTGTCCGTCGGAGTGGAGCCGGGCGTCCCCCGAGCGGTCCAGATGGACGTGCCGGGCGACCTGTCTTCGGCCGCTTTCCTCGTCGCCGCCGGGCTGCTATGCCCGGACTCCGGGATCACGCTGAGATCGGTAGGCCTGAACCCGACGCGCATGGGTTTCCTGGAACTCCTGCGCAGGATGGAGGCGCCGCTGTCGGTGGCGCTGGACCCGGTTGTGGCCTGGGAGCCGCGGGGCGACATCATGGCCAGGAGCGGGGAGCTCAAGGCGATCGAGCTCGACGCCGAGGACGTCGCGCTGGCGATAGACGAGATACCGCTCATCGCTCTGCTCGCGACACAGGCCAGGGGCCGCACCGTCATAAGCGGAGCGCGTGAGCTCCGCGTCAAGGAGTCCGACCGCATAAGTGGCACGGTATCGGGGCTCGGGGCGATGGGGGCCCGCATAACCGAGATCGAAGACGGCATGGTCATTCAAGGACCCTCCCGGTTGCGAGGCGCGGTGGTCTCGTCCGCGGGGGACCATAGGTTGGCGATGATGCTGGCCCTCGCCGGGCTGGTTGCTGACGGCAGGACCGAGGTCGAGGGCTGGGAGTGGGCTGACATCTCCTACCCGGGTTTCGCGGAGGTGCTCGAAAGCGTTGGAGGAAGGATCGAGACCGGTTGAAAGCGGGTGGGTCATCGCCATCGACGGCCCCGCCGCCGCGGGCAAGAGCACCGTCGCTCTCGAGGTGGCGAGGGCGCTCGGCTGCCGGTTGATCGACAGCGGCGCGATGTATCGCGCCGTGACGCTGGTTGCCATCGAATGCGGCGCCCGGGTCGACGACTTCGACCGCCTGGCGGCGCTGGCGGGGGAGGTGGCCGCGTGTTACCGGGTGGTGGAAGTCCCCGGGCGGGCCCCGAGTGTCTTCCTGGGGGAGAGGGAAGTGACCGGGGAGATACGCACGCCCTCCGTCGGTGAGCTTGTGTCGCCGGTCTCGGCGGTGCCCGCGGTGAGGCGCGAGCTGGTCGATCTCCAGCGCTCCATGTCTGCCGGGGGCGACATCGTCGTGGAGGGACGCGACATAGGCACCGTAGTCTTCCCCGATGCGGACCTGAAGGTGTTCCTGGATGCCAGCCCGGCCGAGAGGGCGCAGCGGCGCCTCCTCGAGCTTGACGGGAAAGGACTCGACGTCACGGCCGGCCAGGTCGAAGGCGAGATCGACATGCGCGACCGGATGGATTCGTCCCGGGAATCGAGCCCGCTATTACTCGCCCCGGACGCGATACCGATAGACACGACCGGCAAGACGGTCCAGCAGGTGGTCGACCGGATAGTCGAGGCCGCAAGGGGGCGCGGGATCTGGCCGCGAGGCGTGGATTGACCGGGCGAACCGCCTGGCGAAACGCTGGGCGCTTGCAACGAAGGCAGGTTTATCGTATATTCTTAGGCACAATGAAGGTAAACGAAGTGATACAGGCCAAACTGAACAACTGGTGGTGGGGCTCCACTTAGGGGTTACATGCCGCCGTAGAGAGGCCGTGGGCCCCCCAGGGGTTCCGCGGCTGTTTTATTTTCAGACCCGGTCGCGGACCGGGTTTTTGCTTGTCGGCAGGTGGTCATGCCGCGTCAGCGGCGGGCCGTGAGAATGCTCGAGGCCAGGGCGCCGCGGGCGAAGAAAGGAGAATGAGCCATGTCAGGCAAAGTTGGTCCGTTCAAGGTCGTGCTCCCGGAGAGCGAGATGCCGACGTCCTGGTACAACATCATCCCGGACCTCCCCGTCCCTCTGCCGCCGCCGCTGCACCCAGTTACAAGGGAGCCTTGCACGCCGGAGGACCTCGCGCCGCTTTTCCCGATGGAGCTGATAAAGCAGGAAGTGAGTCAGGAGCGGTACATCGAGATACCCGAAGAGGTCCAGGACGTCTACAGGCTGTACCGGCCCAGCCCGCTGCACAGGGCCTACAGGCTCGAGAAGGAGCTGGATACGCCGGCGAAGATCTTCTACAAGGACGAGAGCGTCAGCCCGGCGGGCAGCCACAAGCCCAACACCGCGATACCGCAGGCTTACTACAACAAGAAAGAGGGCGTGACAGGGATAGCCACCGAGACCGGTGCCGGCCAGTGGGGATGCGCTCTCGCGCTGGCGTGCAAGTTCTTCGGCATCGACCTGCACGTGTTCATGGTCAAGGTGAGCTTCGAGCAGAAGCCGTATCGCCGCACCATGATAGAGACCTGGGGCGCGCAGGTGTTCGCCAGCCCCTCCGACATGACCAACGCGGGAAGGGCTGTGCTCGAACAGGACCCCGACAGCCCCGGCAGCCTTGGCATGGCCATCAGCGAGGCGGTCGAATACGCGGTCACCCACGAGAACCACAAGTACGCGCTGGGCAGCGTGCTCAACCACGTCTGCATGCACCAGACTGTCGTCGGGCTCGAGGCGAAGGCCCAGATGGAGAAGTTCGGCGAGTACCCGGACGTCGTTATCGGATGTGTCGGGGGCGGGAGCAACTTCTCGGGGATCGCCTTCCCGTTCATGAAGGACAAGCTCGAGGGCCGTGACGTCCGCTTCATCGCGGTCGAAGCCACATCGTGCCCGACGCTGACCGGAGGCAAGTACGAGTACGACTACGGCGACCAGGCCCAGACGGCCCCGATCGTGATGATGTACACGCTCGGCTGCAACTTCGTGCCTTCGCCGATCCACGCCGGCGGTTTGAGATACCACGGTGACGCCCCGATCCTGTCCCTGCTGGTCCACGAGGGCTACATGGACGCCGTGGCCTACCCGCAGGTGCCAGTGTTCGAGGCCGCAATGATGTTCTCGAGGACGGAGGGCATGATCCCCGCTCCGGAGAGCGCGCACGCCATAAAGTGCGCCATCGACGAGGCGCTCAAGTGCAGGGAGTCGGGAGAGAGCAAGAACATCCTGTTCAACCTGAGCGGGCACGGTCTGCTGGACATGTACGGGTACGGTGAGTACCTGGCGGGAAACCTGAGGGATTAGCCTCCGCCAGGGAGCTCCATGTGACGACCGACAGGTACTCGCCGTGCGACGCCTTCGCGGCACCACGCGGGAATGGCGGATCGGACAAGGCTACCGGACGCGCCGGGAATGGGAACGGGCGCAAGGCATCGTCCCTCAAGCCGGAGAAGACCGGTCCAGGACCGGCGGTCGGACGAGAGCTCCGGTTGAAGAGCAAGTCCAAGGGGAGCGGCGCACGGCGACGGAGCGGCAGGAAGCGCCGCTGATACCGGCCGGACTTCGCGCCGCGAGCGGCCGTGACATGCCGGGAGGTCGGACGGTCACCAAATGTTCACGGGTTTGATATCATTGTGGGAACGAACACGTCCCCACGGAGGTTAAGATGATATCTGCGCTGAGTGGATCGGGCATCGTTGCGGCGCTGGTCGAGTGGTCGAGCAAATGGACATACGCGATGTTCGGCGCACTCCTGCTGATGATAATAATGGGCACCTGGGCCGGGGCTGTAGCCGCGCGAAAGGGCAGGAGCATGCAGGCATGGTTTCTCATCGGGTTTTTCGTCCCGGTGATCGGACTGATAATCATCTATGCCATCAAGCCCGGGAGTGCTCCGAAGGCCGACGGAGGCAAGACGGCCGGCCAGCCCGGCAGCCAGAAGAGCAAGCCCAGCGCGGACTAGGACAGACTGCCTGACGGGATGATGCGCCGCCCCCTGGCCGGGCGGCGTTTCTCGTTGCGCGCGAAGTAGCCGGCTTGTTTTGCATTCGCCCGTGACAGGTCCCCATCATGCCTGTCCTCTCAAGCCAACAATTGGAGAGAAGGTGGTAGAGGTCCCCACCGTCCCAGGAAGGATAATGCCGAAAAGACTTAACGATGTGGGTAACCACCCCAAATAAAAGCCAAATTGAACGCAGGTGGTCGGGGTCCCCATGGTCCCACTAAGGATATTGCCGCAACAACTCCACCATGGGGGTAGTGGTGCCGAAGGCCGGACTCGAACCGGCACGGGGTATCACCCCACTGGTGTTTGAGACCAGCGCGTCTACCTATTCCGCCACTTCGGCTCACCGCGCAGGATATGCGCCTGCTCGTGGGATATTATAGCAACAAGGCATGCTCGACCTTTACGACCGAATGAGCCCGCGATGCCTCGTTCGGGGCGCGAAGGGCTGTAAAGGAGATAGCCGTCATCCGTGAGCGCCTCGGCTGCGGGCTCTGCGCGACCGCTGCCCGGAGGGGCGCATCTACCAAGGTATCAGCGGGGGGTCGGTGTTGGAGGACGCGAACAGGAAGGTGCTCCTGATCGATGGTCACAGCCTGGCGTACCGGGCTTTCTTCGCGCTGCCGGAAACCCTGGCGACCAGCGGCGGGCAGTTGACCAACGCCGTGTACGGGTTCACGAGCATGCTGTTGAAGGTCCTGGAGGAGGAGCGCCCCGACGCAGTCATCGTGGCGTTTGACGGCCCGCGCGCCGACTTGAAGAGGACCAGGGAGTTCCCCGACTACAAGGCCCACCGGCCCACCATGCCCGAGGAGCTGCGGACCCAGATGGGCATGATAGACCACCTCCTCGAGGCCATGAACATCCCGACCGTCAGGGCCGTCGGCTTCGAGGCCGACGACCTGCTGGGCACCATGGCGAGGCGTGTCGCGGGATCGGGCGACCGGGCCGTGATCCTCACCGGCGACAAGGACGCGCTGCAACTGGTGGGCGACCGGGTGAGGGTCGTTCTCACCGGCCGTGGCATCACCGAGACCTATCCATACGACGAAGACACGGTCGTACAGAAATACGGTGTGCCGCCGGACCGCCTGCCCGACATCGTCGGCCTGAAAGGAGACGCCTCGGACAACATCCCCGGGGTGCCCGGCATAGGCGAGAAGGGCGCGTGTTCGCTCATCCAGCGGTATGGATCGCTCGACAACCTGTACGAAAACCTTCCCGAGATAACCGGCGCCAAGCGGAAGGCGGCCCTGGAGGAGAACCGGGAGACAGCCTTCCTGTCACGGGCGCTGGCGGTCATAGACACCGAAGCGCCGCTCGACATCGATCCAGGACAGGTGAGGTTCGGGGACTGGGACGCGGAACAGGTGCTCGACCACCTGTCGGCGCTCGAGTTCAAGACCCTGGCGAGGAGGTTCCTGGAGACGTTCGTCGGTGGGGCACGGGGCACCGCGGCAGCGGGTGCGGGCGGGGCGATAGCGTATACCAGCGTCGCGCCGGACGACGAGGCGTCGCTGCTAGAGTTTGCCGAGTCGATATTGGACGCGGGGGCCGCGGCGGTGAGCGCGCGTGTCGCCGGCGGTGGTTTCTGCGACGTGGCGCTGGTCTCGCTGGCGATCGCGGGCGCGGACCGGGTGCTGGTCGTGAGTGAGACCGGGACCGGGGCGCGTGACGCTTCGCCCGCGTTCCGCGCGGCGGCGAGGATACTCGAGTCCCCCGCCGAGAAATGGCTCCACGACGGCAAACCGGTCCTGGAGGCACTGGACAAGGCAGGTGTCGTTTCCCACAACGTGAGCTTCGATACCGCGGTCGCCGCCTACCTGGAGAACCCCTCTCTCGGGACCTACCAGCTCTGGGACCTGTGGCAGAAGAACGTGGACAGGGAGATAACCATAGACGGTGGGCCCACCGGCACCGGTGGGGCGGCGATGGTGGAAGGCCAGGCCCAGTTGCTCCCCGACGAGGAGGCGGGTCTCGAATCGGAGATGGCCGCGGAGGCCGCCCGAATATACCACCTGGAGCCGGTCATGGCGGACAAGCTGAACCACTACGGGATGACGTCTCTATTCGAGTCCATCGAGATCCCTTTGATGGGAGTGCTCAAGGAGATGGAGGAGGCGGGCGTAGCCCTGGACAGGCCGGTCATCGAGGGCCTGTCGGTTGAAGCGGCGTCGGCTCTCGGCGCACTCGAGATCGAGATATTCGAGCTCGCCGGCCATGAGTTCAACATCGGCTCCACCCGCCAGCTAGCCGACGTGCTGTTCAACGAGATGGGGGTCCCGCCGGGCAAGAAGACGAAGACGGGTTACTCCACCGACTCCTCGGTGCTCGAGTCGCTGAGGGACGACTACCCCATCGCCGAGAAGATACTGCAGTTCCGCGAGTTCTCGAAGCTGAAGTCGACCTACTTCGACGTGCTCCCGGCCCTGGTATGCCCGGCGACCGGCAGGGTGCACTGCTCGTACAACCAGATGTCGACGAGCACGGGCAGGTTATCCTCGAGCAACCCCAACCTCCAGAACATCCCGGTCAGGACGGATATCGGCAGGAGGATAAGGACCGGGTTCGTCCCGGGAGGACCCGGCTGGAAGTTGCTGGTGGCGGATTACTCTCAGATCGAGCTCAGGGTGCTCGCCCACATGTCGAAGGACCCGCACCTGCTCGACGCGTTTGCCAGGGAAGCGGACATACATGCCGAGACCGCCGCCGAGGTGTTCGGCGTGCCGACCACGGAGGTCACGGCCGAGATGCGTCGCATGGCGAAGGTGGTGAACTTCGGAGTCGTATACGGTATGAGCTACTTCGGGCTGTCGTCCAGGCTCGGGATAAGCAGGGAGGAGGCGACGGTCTACATCGATGCTTACTTCGACAGGTACACGGGGGTGCGGGTTTACCGCGACCGCTGCATCGCCGAGGCGACCGAGCGAGGGTACGCAGAGACGTTGCTGGGGCGCAGGCGCTTCATCCCGCAGCTCGCCAGCCACAACCGTCAGAACCGGGAGCTGGGTGAGCGGATAGCGATAAACACGCCACTCCAGGGGACGGCCGCCGACATCATAAAGAAAGCGATGGTCGACGTCTGGCGCGCTATCCGGGAGGCGGGGATGGAGAGCAGGATGATAATGCAGATACACGACGAGCTCATATTCGACGTTCCTCCGGGCGAGAGCGGGCCGGTGCGGGAGCTGGTCGACCGCTTGATGTGTGGCGCGCTCGAGCTGGACGTCCCCCTCAAGGTCGACATCTGCGCCTGCGATAACTGGGGCCAGGCAAAACTCTGAGGCAGACCAAGCCTTAGTTGACCTGAGCCGCTGATCAAATGCTCGCTTCAAAAGAGATATACAAGCAACTGGTGGTCGGGGTCCCCTACGTCACGCGATGAATAAGTGATAGCGACTTCTTCACGTCGGGGGTCACGGGTGAAGCAAAACTCTGATGACTCCACTGGCCCGGTCTGGATGCCCCTCCGATGGCCGCCGCCCCGTCCCCTGCACGAGCTCAGCCGTGGAGCCGGTTTACTTGCGACGCGCGCGGCGAATGTGCTACACATAACCGTGCACGTGTCAACAATTGGAGGGAAATCGACGATGCCAGAAGACAGCGACATGACGAAAGACACCGACGAGACGACGGCCGCGGAGCAGGTAGAGAAAGTCGAAGAGACGACGGCGACGGACGGGGTAGAGGGAGTAGTCGAGACGGCCGCGACGGACCATGCGGAAGTCGAAAAGACGACGGCGAATGAGCAGGCGAAGGATGCCGACCAGGCGGCCGCCGACCGGAAGCAGAAGATCGAAGAAGAGGAGGACATGCTGGCGAGCGAGATCGCGCGAGAATCTCTCGCGAGCCTGGGGCTCGAGCCCGAAGAAGGTCAGAAGGTACCCGACTACGAGGGGACCATAAAGATATTCAACGAGGGCGACATCGTAAAAGGCAGTATCGTGAAGGTCGACAAGGACGAGGTCCTTCTCGACATCGGTTACAAGTCCGAGGGGGTCATCCCGTCAAGGGAGCTTTCCATCAGGTACGATGCCAAGCCCTCGGAGATCGTCAGCACCGGCGACGAGATAGAGGCGCTGGTGCTGCAGAAAGAGGACAAGGAAGGTCGCCTGATACTGTCCAAGAAGCGCGCGCAGTACGAGCGCTCGTGGGGCAATATCGAGCGCATCAAGGACGAGGACGGCATAGTAGAGGGCGAGGTCATCGAGGTCGTCAAGGGAGGCCTCATCCTCGACATAGGGCTGAGGGGATTCCTGCCCGCGTCGCTGGTCGAGATGCGCCGGGTAAAGGACCTCTCGCAGTACCTGGGCCGTGAGCTCGAGGCCAAGATAATAGAGCTCGACAAGAACCGCAACAACGTGGTGCTCTCCAGGCGGGCGTACCTCGAGAAGCAGAAGTCAAACGAGCGCAAGGTGTTCCTGGAGAGCCTCGAGAAGGCCACGAAGCGAACGGGCGTCGTCTCGAGCATCGTCAATTTCGGAGCATTCGTCGACCTGGGCGGGGTCGACGGCCTCATCCATATCTCCGAGCTTTCATGGAGCCACGTGGACCACCCGTCCGAGGTGCTGGCGGTAGGCGACGAGGTCATGATAGAGATACTCGACGTCGACCTCGAGAGGGAGCGGGTGTCGCTGTCTCTCAAGCGCGCGCAGGAAGACCCGTGGGAGAAACTGGCGAAGGAGAAGCCCGCAGGCTCTACCGTCCAAGGCAAGGTGACCAAACTGGTGCCTTTCGGAGCTTTCATCGAGATAGCACCCGGTGTCGAAGGCCTCGTCCATATCTCCGAGCTCGCGTGGGAGCACATCGAGTTCCCGGAGGAGGTCATCTCGGTTGGGGACGAGGTCGACGCGAAGATAATCGACATCGACCTGGGCCGCCGGCGCATCAGCCTGAGCCTGAAACAGCTCGCCGGTCCGGAGGATGTCTCCTACGAGCGCGAAGAGGAGCCGGCGGAGGAGCCGCAGCTGATCGAGGCTGAAGAGTACGAGAAGAGCGTCAGCGAGGGCGCGTTCGAGGAGCCCGAGGCCCCGAAGGCCCAGCCCGGGGAGATTGCATCCGCGGCCGCCGAGATCGCCGCGGAGTTCGAGCAGATAGAGGCAGACGTCACATCCAGCCAGTACGAGCCCGAACAGCAGGCCGCGGAGGAAGAGGCCGCGAAAACCGCTGAGGCAGAGGCCGAGGTAGAAGAAGCGGTAGAAGAAGCGGTAGAAGAAGCGGTAGAAGAAGCGGTAGAAGAAGCGGTAGAAGAAGAGGTAGAAGAGGCCGTCGAGGAGGCAGTCGAGGAAGCTGTCGAAGAGGTGGTCGAGGAGGCTGTCATAGAGGCGGTCGAGGAAGCGGCTGCGGAAGAGGAGTTGGAGGCGGAGACCGGGCAGGTCACTGAAGCGCTGGTGGATGAACCCGCTGCCGAACCGACCCCCGAACCCGAGGTCGGCGCCACTCCTGAGCAGGAGGGCGAGAGTCTCGGTGAGACGATACAAACGAGTGGCGAGCCCGGCTCACTGGAGTCCATCCTGGCGGAGATGAAAAAGAAGGGCGAGAAGCCCTGAGCGCCGGGTAACAGAGAAAGGTGAAGCCGCGCCTCCGAAGGGCGCGGCTTTTCATAACCGCGTGAGTCCGGAAGCGCCGGAAGCCCCGGCCACCGGGCGGCCGATAAGAGAGGTCGGAGATTGAGCCTCAAGGAGCTTTGGGGGGCGGCGGCTGACAAGCTGCTGATAGTGGGCCTGACCGGCGGGATTGCATCCGGCAAGTCGGAGGTGACCGCCGAGCTGGAGAGGCTGGGCGCCGAGGTGATAGACGCCGACCAGGTGGCGCGCGACGTGGTGATGCCCGGCCGGCCGGCCTTCGACGGGCTGGTCAAGGAGTTCGGAGCCGGTATCCTCGACGGGTCCGGGCTGATAGACCGCGCGCGGCTCGCGGCGGAGGTCTTCGGAGACGAGGCAAAGAGGAACAGGTTAAACGCGATAACGCACCCGGCGATCTTCGCCGAGATGGCGGCGCGCGTAAACGCGTATGCCGAGCGGCTTTACGGCAGAGACGTGCCGGCTGTCGTCATCGACGCGGCGCTCATAGTGGACGTCGGTGCGTCCACCGTGTTCGACCTGCTGGTTGTCGTCACCTCGGAGAGTTCGAAGAGGCTGGAGAGGCTCGTCAGCATGAGGGGGATGGAGGAGGCCCAGGCCCGCGACCGCATAGCCTGCCAGATACCGGAGGAGCAGAGGCTCTCGATGGCCGACATCCTGATCGAGAACGACTCGAGCCTTGAGGAGTTGAGGTCACGGGTCGCGGTGGCGTGGCGGGAGATATCGGAAAGAGCCCTCCGGGAGCGTCACTCCTGAGTCTCTTCGGGGCTTTCGCCCTCGAAGCTGGAAAGGAACGGGTACATCAGCTTGAGCCTGTACTGGATCTCGCGGTCGATCTCCTCGGTGTAGATGTCGTACACGGGGCACCCCATCTGGACGCAGAGGAGCATGCTCCTGGAACCCCGCGGGTTGGATACCTCCCAGCACCTCTTGCCCTCGAGATAAGCCTTGCAGTTGAGGTATTGCGCGGCCGAGCACTTCTTGATTTCCCAGCAGTTCCTGTTCGAATCAGCCATAGCGTCCCCAAGTTAACATTAATGGTAGGAGCGGTCAACGAAGACGAATATCCATCGCGGGGACCGGGGTTGTCGGAGTCGCAAGGGGGCAAATAGACTGTTATCCGGATGCCCGAGACCTGCTGGCGGCTTGACGGATTTCATTGAAGGAGTCCGGCCCCGGCGATACAATTCAGCGATGGGGGGTCCTGTCGTCCTGCCGGCGCGGGGTTCCCTTTATTTTCGACCACCAGGCGACGAGGCATCTCTTGGCCGGTTTCGAGCTGAACACCAGGTTTATACCGCAGGGCGACCAGCCGACGGCTATCCGCAAGCTGGTGGACGGTCTACGCAGCGATGACCACTACCAGGTGCTGCTCGGCGTCACGGGCTCCGGCAAGACTTTCACAATGGCCAAGGTCATCGAGGAGGTCCAGAGGCCGACTCTGGTGCTCGCGCCCAACAAGACGCTCGCGGCCCAGCTTTACTCCGAGTTCCGCAGCTTCTTCCCCGATAGCGCCGTGGAGTATTTCGTAAGCTACTACGACTATTACCAGCCCGAGGCGTACATACCGAGCACCGACACTTACATAGAGAAGGACTCTTCGATAAACGACGATATCGACCGGCTGAGGCACGCGGCGACCAGCGCGCTCCTCTCGCGGGACGACGTGATAATCGTGGCAAGCGTATCCTGCATCTACGGGCTGGGCTCCCCCGACGAGTATCTCAACAGGATGCTGATGCTCGAGGTGGGCAAAGAGTACGACCGCGACGCCATACTCAAGAAGCTCGTCGACATCCGCTACGAGCGCAACGACATCGCGCCCGAGCGCGGCAAGTTCCGCGTCAGGGGCGACGTCATCGACATATTCCCGGCCTACTGGGAGGCCGAGATGGTGCGGGTGGACATGTTCGACGAGGAGGTCGAGCGCATCACCCAGGTGGACCCGCTGACCGGTGAGGTGCTCGCCTCCCTGGACAAAGTGGTGGTATGGCCCGCGACGCACTTCCTGACCCCGACCAGCCAGTTACTCAAGGCGATAGCGGCGATAAAGAAAGAGCTTGCGGAGCGGCTCGCGGAGCTCGAGTCGCAGGGAAAGCTGCTCGAGTACCAGCGGCTCAACATGAGGACCGGCTACGACCTCGAGATGCTCAAGGAGGTAGGCTACTGCCACGGCATCGAGAACTACAGCCGCCACCTCTCGGGGCGCAAGGCTGGGGAGCCTCCGTACACTCTGATCAGCTTCTTCCCCGACGGATTCCTGACCTTCATAGACGAATCTCATATCACCGTACCGCAGCTCTCGGGCATGCTCAACGGCGACCGCTCTCGCAAGCAGACACTTGTCGAGCACGGGTTCAGGCTGCCGAGCGCCCTCGACAACCGGCCGCTCTCGCAGGACGAGTTCTTCGAGAAGGTCGGGCAGGTGGTGTTCGTCAGTGCGACACCTTCGTCCTGGGAGTTCGAACGCGCGGCAGGGGTCGCGGAGCAGGTAATCAGGCCAACCGGCCTGGTCGACCCGGAGGTCGAGGTCAGGCCCGCGGATGGCCAGATAGACGACCTGATATCCGAGATAAAGGAGCGCGTGGCACGGGACGAGCGCGTGCTGGTGACGACGCTCACCAAGAAGATGGCCGAGAGCCTCGCGGAGTACCTCGGCGAGATGGGGATCAGGGTCCGGTACCTGCACTCCGAGATAGGGACGGTCGAGAGGGTGGAGATACTGCGCGACCTGCGCGCGGGCGTTTTCGACGTGCTGGTCGGTATAAACCTACTCAGGGAAGGGCTCGACCTGCCGGAGGTCTCGCTGGTCGCGATACTGGACGCGGACAAGCAGGGGTTCCTGAGGAGCGAGCGGAGCCTGATACAGACCATGGGGAGGGCCAGCCGGAACCTCAACGGAAAGGTGCTGCTTTACGCCTACAAGCACTCGGACGCGATGAAGAGCGCGATAGCGGAGACCTCCAGGAGGCGCGAGCTGCAGTCGAGGTTCAACGAGGAAAACGGGATCGACCCGCAGAGCATCCAGAAGGAGGTCCGCGACATACTCGAGGTGGCGATGTCCGCGAAGGCCGACGAGGCCCGCGACCCGCTCGCCCGCGCCAGGGGTCTATCGGCCGACGAGCTGCAAAGGCTGCTCTTGAACCTCGAGGAGGAGATGCGGGTGCTCGCGGAGGAACTACGGTTCGAGGAGGCGGCACGGTTGCGGGACCAGATAAAGACGATAAGCGAGGAGCTGTTACCGACCTGACATGGCGATAGACGACGACTCCTACATAAAGATACGAGGCGCGAGGGAGCACAACCTGAAGGACGTGAACCTCGATCTGCCGCGCAACAAGATGATAGTGATGACGGGCATCAGCGGCTCCGGCAAGTCGTCGCTGGCGTTCGACACGATCTATGCCGAGGGACAGAGGCGATACGTCGAATCCCTGTCGTCGTACGCCAGGCAGTTTCTGGGGCAGCTCGACAAGCCCGACGTCGACCTCATCGAGGGACTCTCACCCGCAATCTCCATAGACCAGAGGAGCGGCACCACGAACCCGAGGTCCACCGTCGGCACGGTCACCGAGATATACGACTACCTCCGGGTGCTCTACGCGCGCGTCGGCGACCCGCACTGCTACCAGTGCGGCAGGCCGGTCTCCCGGCAGACCGCGCAGCAGATAACCGACCAGATAGTCTCCATGGACGGGGGCAAGAGGGTGATACTGCTCGCCCCGATGGTCAGGGGCAGGAAGGGCGAGCACCTGGCCGTCTTCGAGGGCCTCAGGCAGAAGGGCTACGTCCGGGTGATGGTCGACGGCGAGCTGTACGACCTGTCCGAGGAGATGAAGCTCGACAAGAACAGGGCGCACGAGATAATGGCGGTGGTCGACAGGCTGGTCCTGAAGGAGGGCGTGCGCAGCCGCGTAGCCGAGTCGGTGGAGGCCGCTCTCCAGCTCGGCGAGGGCATGGTCGTTGCGCAGGACGAAGAGGGCGTGCGCAACCTCTACAGCCAGGAGTTCGCCTGCGTCCACTGCGCCATCAGCTTTCCCGAGCTCTCGCCGCGCATGTTCTCGTTCAACAACCCCTACGGCGCGTGCAAGACCTGCGGGGGGCTCGGGTACCGGCAGGAGATCGACCCGGACCTGGTCGTGCCCGACAGGAGCCGCACCCTCATCGAAGGAGCGATAGCACCCTGGGAGGCCGCTACGCAGACCCACTTCTACAGCGTGCTGGAAGCGCTGGCCGACACCTACGGGTTCAGCCTGCAGGTGCCGTTCGAGGAGCTGACCGAGGCGGTTCAGCGCCTGGTGCTCTTCGGGTCGGGCGAAGACGAAGTGCTGGTCACCCACTTCGGGGCCGGTAACCGGAAGCGCACATACTACACACAGTACGAGGGGGTCATCCCCACGCTCGAGCGGAGGTTCAAGGAGACCGAGTCCGAGTACGCCCGCTGGCGGATCGGGATGTTCATGAGCGTCAAGCCGTGCCCTGCCTGCGGGGGGTCGAGGCTGAGGCCCGAGAGCCTGGCGGTCACGGTCGGCGGCTTGAACATCGCCGAGTTCTGCGACCTGACCATCGAGCACGGCCTCGTCTTCCTCAAGAAGCTCAAGCTGGACGCGAGGCGCAAGACCATCGCGGGGCGCGTGGTCAAGGAAGTGCAGGCCCGCATGAAGTTCCTGGTCGACGTGGGCCTCGACTACCTGACCCTGTCCAGGCAGGCCAACACCCTGGCGGGCGGCGAGTCCCAGCGGATCAGGCTCGCCACCCAGATAGGTTCGGGCCTGGTCGGGGTGGTGTATATCCTGGACGAGCCCTCGGTCGGCCTGCACAAGAGGGATAACAAGCGCCTCATCAATACGCTGATGAGGCTGCGTGACCTCGGCAACACGGTCATCGTGGTCGAGCACGACGAGGACACCATGAGGGCCGCGGACTACGTGGTCGACATCGGGCCGGGGGCCGGCATACACGGCGGGCATATAATCGCCGCCGGCACACTCGACGATGTCATCGCCTCCGCCGATTCCGTCACGGGGAAATACCTTAGCCGCCAGATGAAGATACCGGTGCCGCCAAGCAGGCGGAGGCCCGCCGGCAGGTCACTCACCGTGAGGGGCGCGCTGGAGCACAACCTCAAGGGCATAGACGTCAGCTTCCCGCTGGGCGTCTTCACCTGCGTAACGGGCGTCAGCGGCTCGGGCAAGAGCACGCTGGTGAGCGAGATCCTCTACCGCGGGCTGCGCAGGAAGCTCTCGTCCTCGAGGACACCCCCCGGCAGGCATTCGGGCATTGACGGGGTCGACGAGATAGACAAGGTCGTGAACATAGACCAGTCGCCCATCGGGCGGACCCCGAGGTCGAACGCGGCGACCTACACCAAGGTTTTCGACAATGTAAGGACGCTGTTCGCGAGCACAACGCAGGCGCAGGTGCGGGGCTACAAGCCCGGGCGGTTCAGCTTCAACGTGCCCGGCGGCAGGTGCGAGGCGTGCCACGGGGAGGGCATGGTCAAGATCGAGATGCACTTCCTGCCGGACGTCTACATCGCGTGCGAGGTCTGCAAGGGGACCAGGTATAACCGGGAGACCCTCGAGGTGCGCTACAAGGGAAAGAACATCTACGAGGTGCTGGAGATGACCGTCGAGGAAGCGATGTCCCTGTTCGAGAACATCCCCCCCATCATGCGCCAGCTCCAGATACTGACCGACGTCGGGCTCGGCTACGTCCGGCTCGGGCAGCCGGCACCAACCCTGTCTGGGGGCGAGGCGCAGCGCGTCAAGCTTGCGCGGGAGCTGGCCAAGAGAGCTACCGGCAGAACCCTCTACCTGCTGGACGAGCCCACCACCGGGCTTCACTTCGACGACATCAACAAGCTCCTGGGCGTGCTCGACCGGCTGGTCGAGTCGGGCAACACGGTCGTGGTGGTCGAGCACAACATGGACGTCATCAAGGTCGCCGATCACATAATCGATCTCGGGCCCGAGGGCGGCGAGAAGGGCGGTGAGCTTGTCGCCAGCGGGACCCCCGAGGAGGTGGCCGCGAACAGGGCCTCCTACACCGGCCGTTACCTGTCCGGGGTGCTGGGCAGGCGCGGCAGGTCCGCGGCCGCCGCGCGCAAAGAGGCCGCGTCCAAGAGATGAAGAGGGACCGGGTGACAGGACTGAAGAGCAAGCTGCAGACGGTGCCGGCCTCCCCCGGGGTCTACGTGTTCAGGGACCGGGACGGCGACGTCATCTACGTGGGCAAGGCGAAGTCGCTCAGGGACAGGGTGCGCTCCTACTTCCAGACGCCCGCGGAGGGCGACGCCAAGGGAGAGGCGCTCAGGAAAGAGATCGCGGACCTGGACGTCACCGTGTGCTCCAACGAGATTGACGCGCTGATACTCGAGGCCACCCTGATAAAGAGGTACCGCCCGCGGTTCAACGTCGTGCTCAGGGACGACAAGAGCTACCCGTATATCGCCCTCACCGTCTCGGACAGGTTCCCGCGTGCGACGTTGACCAGGGGCAAGCGCTACAGGGGGGTCAAGTACTACGGGCCCTACGTCAACGCCAAGGCCGCGAGGGCCACGCTCCGCCTGCTGCAGAAGATCTTTCCCCTGCGGCACTGCACCGGGTCTGAGCCCGGCAAGAAAGGCAAGTCCCCCTGCCTCTATTACCAGATGAAGATGTGCGTCGGTCCGTGCACGGGAGAGGTCGACCCTGACGAGTACCAGGCTATCGTCAAGTCTTTCTGTGATTTCCTCGAGGGCCGGCCGCAGACGGTCATGAAGGACCTGAACAGGCGCATGCGGGACGCGGCGAAGAGGACCGAGTACGAGGAGGCGGCGAGGATACGAAACCAGATCGAGTCCGCCGACAGGGTGCTCTCGCACGACCGGGCGCTCTCGTCCTCGATCTCGGACTACGACCTCGTCGGCGTCCACTCGGACGAGATGCAGGCCGCTTTCGCCGTGGCGCAGAACCGCGCGGGGATGCACCTGGGCAACCTGGTGTTCTTCACCGACCTGGAGGACCAGTGGTCGCTCGAGGACCTGGTGACCGAGTTCCTCAAGAGGTACTACGACCAGGCGGGGTCGATCCCGAAGGAGGTGCTGGTCCCGGCTTGCGCCGAGGATCCGGCGATATGCGACTGGCTGTCGGGGGAGCGCGGCGCGCGCGTCACGGTGAGGGTGCCACAACGGGGAAAGAAGCGCAGGGAGCTGGCGCTGGCGACAGCGAACGCGAGGCTCTCTCTGGAGGGTGCCAAGCTGGACCGTGCCAGGGACAAGGCGAAGGTCGACGCGGCGATCGCCGACCTCGCGCGACACCTAGGGCTGTCGAGCTACCCGCTGAGGATCGAGTGCTACGACATCTCCACCATGGGCGGGACCGCGTCGGTGGGGTCGCTCGTGACCTTCCAGGACGGCCACCCCGAGCGCAAGAGCTATAAGAAGTTCGGGATAAAGTTCACCCCGGGCGTGGACGACGTCGGCATGATGAAGGAGGTCCTCTACCGGCGGTTCAAGCGCTATGAGCGCGAGAACGCGGTGGAGGGCGCCAGGGGCCCGGCCTCCGGATTCGCCAGAAAGCCCGACCTGGTCCTGCTCGACGGCGGCAAAGGGCAGCTCGGCGCCGGCGTTGAAGTGCTCAAGGTGCTTCGGGTCGAGGGCGTCGAGGTGGCCGCGCTGGCGAAGAGGCTCGAGGAGGTCTACCGCCCGGGCGTCCCGGAGCCCGTGGTGCTGCCGCGCGACTCGGAGGCGCTGTTCCTGCTCCAACGCATAAGGGACGAGGCGCACCGGGTGGCGGTCGGCTATCACAGGTCTATCATGGAGAAGCGCACGTCGGATTCGTGGCTCGACGGGATCGCCGGCGTGGGCCCCGCGAGAAAGAGGGCGTTGATAAGACATTTCGCCTCGCCCAGGCGGCTGGGCGAGGCGACGCTCGAGGAGCTGCAGTCTGTCCCGGGCGTGCCGAGGGAGGTGGCCGAGGCCATCTTCCGGGCCTCCGAGAGGATGGGAGGTGCGCGGAAGCGTGAGATCGCGTGAGGCGGGCAAAGGCCTGGGCATCATATGGGTCGACGGCCTGGAGATAACGGTGACGGTCACGGGGCTGGGCGTAGCGAGCATCACCGTGCCCACCTCCCTGTACGCGTCCTCGAAGGGGGGTGCCGTCAAGCTGGGAAGGCTTGTCGTGAGGGAGGGCGGAGGCGCCGAGGTGGCGCTGCTCGAGGAGACCGCCTCTTTCCTGGCCGTGCTGCTGGGCGGCGGCAGGCCCCCTGCCATCCCTCGTGTCGACCTCTCCGGCTTGACGCCCTTTACGGTCAAGGTCCTGGAGAAAACGATGGAGATACCATGGGGCGAGCTGAGGAGCTACTCGTGGCTCGCCGGGAGGGCCGGCGCGCCGGGGGCCGCCAGGGCGGCAGGGGGAGCGGTCGGGCGCAACCCGGTGCCGCTGCTCGTGCCGTGCCACAGGGTGGTACGGTCCGACGGCACCATCGGCGGGTTCGGCCTGGGGACGCCCTGCAAGAGGTGGCTGCTTTCGCTCGAGGGCGTATGTGATCCAGCGCTGCAGGGCGGCGGAGCGGGGGAGGAGAGCAAGTGGAGATAGTGATCGTGACCGGCATGTCGGGCGCCGGCAAGACCGAGGCCCTCAAGTGCCTGGAGGACCTGGGGTTCTACGCCATCGACAACCTTCCGCCTTCGCTTCTGGTGAACATACCGGACATATCGGTCGGCGCGGGGAAGAGCCCTGAGCGGGTCGCCGTCGTGATGGACGTCCGGTCCGGTCGATCGTTCGAGGAGCTGTTCTCCGCCCTCGAGGGTCTGCGGAACACAGGCGTCGGCTACACCATCGTCTTCCTCGACGCGTCGGACGACGTGCTGGTAAGGCGCTTTTCGCAGACAAGGCGCATCCATCCGCTGGACGGCGAGGGCCTGCGGGTCGCCGATACCATCGCGGAGGAGAGGAGGCTGCTCGAGCGACTGCTGGAGCGCGCCGACGTCGTGATCGACACTACGCATACCAACATAAACGGTCTGAGGGACAACCTCAACGAGCTGGTCGGAGCGGCCAGGGCGGCCGGGGTCACGGTGACGCTGATATCGTTCGGGTACAAGTTCGGCCTGCCACTGGACGCGGACATAGTCATCGACCTGCGGTTCCTCCCCAACCCGTACTGGGTGGCCGAGCTCCAGGAACTCGACGGGCTCGACCCGAGGGTGGTCGAGTACGTCCTCGAACGCGCGGAGGCGAGTGAGTTCCTCGAAAGGTTCGTCGGGCTGGTCGAGTTCATGCTGCCGCTCTACCTGGAGCAGCGGAAGACCCACCTGACGGTCGGCATCGGTTGCACCGGTGGCCGGCACCGGTCGGTCGCGGTCGCGGTCGAGTTGGCCAGGCGCCTTTCGTCCGACGGCCACCCCGCGACGGTGGCGCACAGGGACAAGGACAGGAAATGACCTCGGCCTCGCACAGGGTCAAGGAAGAGCTCTCGCACGTGAGGTCGCCGAGACGGTGCTGCCAGCTCGCCGAGCTGTCGGCGCTCCTCCACATGGACGGCACATATCGGATAAGCGGTGGAGGACACTCGCTGGCGACGGAGAGTGCGGGCGTGGGCACCGCACGCAAGGTATACACGCTGATACACGCGCTCTTCGACGTCGAGACTCCACTGGTGCAGGTCGAGAGGAACACCCCCCGCAAGGGAAAGGTCTACAGGGTCGAGGTGAACGACCAGCCCGGCTTCCACCAGATGATGAACGAGCTCGGGGTGCTCGACAGCAGCCTGACGCCCGAGCTGGCCGTGCCACGTCGCTTTCTCAAGAACGACTGCTGCGCGGCGGCCGCCCTCAGGGGCGCCTTCCTCGGCGGCGGGTACATCGGCGAGCCGTACAGGCCCGCCGACTTCGAGATATGCGTGGCGTCCGGCGACACCGCCGAGTCATTCGCCCAGCTCTTCCGCAGGAAGTCGATCGACGTCGGTCTGAGGCGGAGGCGGGGCCAGTGGGTGCTCTACCTCAAGTCGCGGACGCGGATTGCGGAATTCCTCGCCCTCACCGGCGCCCACCACGCGTACCTGGAGTGGGAGAGCCACGCTATACTCAACAGCACCAAGAGCTCGGTCAACAGGCTGGTGAACTGCGACTCCGCCAATGCGAGGAGGCTGGCCGAGTCGTCTCTCAAGCAGAGGGAGATGATCTCGAAGCTGAGGTCGGCCGGGCTGGTCGCCCGGATGGAGCCCCCTCTGGCGCAACTGGTGGAGGCCAGGACATCGTACCCACAGGCCTCTCTCGCCGAGCTCGGCCAGATGATGAGCCCATCCGTGTCAAAGGCCGTGGTGCAGGCGAGGATGAGGCGCCTCGCCTCCATGGTGGCCCTCGGAGAACCAGCATCTCAGCAGCCCCGAGCACCCGCCGGTACCCGTAAGACAGGCTAAAAAGAGGGTCGATTTCGGCAACCTCGAAAACGGTATCCGATATAATAGGCCCACTGGGGTGGTATTGAGAAAGGGGTGTTCCAGATGGCTGTAAGGATAGGCATCAACGGTTTCGGGAGGATCGGAAGGCTTGTAACGCGCGCCGCGATAGATGATCCAGAGATAGAGATCGTGGCGATCAACGACCTCACCGATGCCAAGACGCTTGCCCACCTTTTCAAGTACGACTCCGTCCACGGGGTCTACTGTGGCGAAGTGAAGGCGAACGAATACGGCGCGCTGGTGATCGACGGCAAAGAGATAAGGGTGCTGTCCGAGAGGGACCCCGGCGCCTTGCCCTGGAAAGAGCTGGACGTGGAGGTCGTCCTCGAGTCGACCGGCCTGTTCACGCACAGGGATACCGCTGGAAAGCACCTTGAAGCCGGGGCGAAGAAGGTCATAATCTCGGCCCCGGCCACCGAGCCGGACATTACCATGGTCCTCGGCGTCAACGAGGACAAGTACGATCCCGAGAAGCACCACATCATCTCCAACGCGTCCTGCACCACCAACGGCCTCGTCCCGGTGGTCAAGGTGTTGATGGACAGCTTCGGCATCGAACGCGCCTACATGACGACGATACACGCCTACACCAACGACCAGGTGATACTCGACGCGCCGCACAAGGACCTGCGAAGGGCAAGGGCCGCCGCGATGTCGATAATACCGACGTCGACCGGTGCGGCGAGAGCCACCGCGCTTGTCATCCCCGAGATGAAGGGAAAGATCGACGGCATGTCGCTACGCGTGCCGACATTCGACGCCTCGCTGGTCGACCTGGTCGCGATACTGGGCAAAGAAGTCACCAAGGAAGAGGTCAACAACGCGGTCGAGGCCGCGGCGGACAAGGGCCGCTTTAAGGGGATACTCGCCTATACGGAGGATCCCATCGTGAGCATCGACATCGTCGGCAGCAGCTACTCCTCGGTATTCGACGCGGAGGCCACCATGGTCATGGGCAACCTGGTCAAGGTGTTAGCCTGGTACGACAACGAGTGGGGATACTCGAACCGGGTGGTCGACCTCATCAAGTTCGTGAGCGCATAGGCCGCCGGGTGGTTGCGAGATGATCACACCTCCCAAGAAGACGGTCAAGGATATCGATGTAAAGGGCAAGAAGGTCCTGGTACGCGTCGACTTCAACGTGCCTCTCGACAAGGACCGCAACGTGGCGGACGACACCAGGCTGAGGGGCGCGATCCCGACCATCCGTTACCTTCTGGACCAGGACGCCAGGCCCGTCCTGATGTCCCACCTGGGCCGCCCCAAGGGCCAGGTCGTCGAGAGCCTCAGGATGACCCCGGTGGGAAAGCGCTTTTCCGAGCTCATCGATTACCCGGTCCTGACCCTCAAGGAGTGCGTCGGCCCGCGGGTGCAGGAGGCCATCGAGAAGAACCCCGATAAGATAGTCCTGCTGGAGAACCTGCGGTTCCACCCTGGAGAGAGGGAGAATCTGCCGGACTTCTCGCGCGCCCTCGCCGATCTCGCCGACGTCTACGTCAACGACGCTTTCGGCACCAGCCACCGCGCCCACGCCTCCACCGTAGGTGTAACGGCGTACCTCCCGTCGGTGATGGGGTTCCTGATGGAGAAGGAGCTCGAGACGCTCGGCGGACTGCTCGAGGAGCCGGAGCATCCCTTCGTGGTGGTCCTTGGGGGCAATAAGGTCTCCGACAAGCTCGGCGTCATCGACAGCTTCCTCGACATCGCCGACACTATCATCACCGGCGGCGGGATGTGCTTCACGCTCATCAAGAGCATGGGGCTCAACATCGGCCAGTCGGTGATGGAGACCGACCAGTTGAACCAGGTCGGCACTGCGATGAAGAGGGCCAGGAAAAAGGGAGTGCGGATACTGGTACCCGTCGATTTTGTCGTCGCAGACCGCTTCGACAAGTCGGCGAACCACCGCATCGTGCCCACGGAGTCCATACCCGCGGACTGGATGGGTCTGGACATAGGTCCCTCTACCGTCGAGAGGTTCTGCCAGGTGATCACCGAGGCCAGGACCGTCTTCTGGAATGGTCCCATGGGCGTGTTCGAATGGCCGGCTTTCGCCAATGGGACCAGGAGCATCGCTTTCTGCATAGCCGGGGCCGATGCCACCACCGTGGTGGGCGGCGGGGACTCGGACGCCGCGATCCGCCAGTACGGCCTCGAAGAAAAGATGGACTTCGTTTCCACGGGGGGTGGCGCGGCGATGCGGCTGCTCGAGGGGAAGAAACTCCCGGCCGTTGAGGCCCTGTTGGATAAGTGAGAGTGCTGATCGACAGCATCCGGTGGCGCCCACGCTCACGGGCGCTCCGTTAGGAGGTCGACTTGAGAAAGCCGATAATCGCAGGTAACTGGAAGATGAACATGCTGGTGGCGCAAGCCGTGGGCCTCGTAACAGACCTCTGGGAGCTGGTGTCCGGGGCGGACGGCGTCGAGGTGGTAGTCTGCCCTCCGTTCGTCGACATCCCCGCGGTAGCCGAGGCCATGAGCGTCGGGGGCATAGGCTTCGGTCTGGGCGCGCAGAACATGCACTGGGAGGAGTCGGGCGCCTTCACCGGGGAGGTATCCCCGGTCATGCTCAAGGAGTTCGGCGTCACGCACGCGATAATCGGTCACTCCGAGCGCAGGCAGTTTTTCGGCGAGACGGACCAGGGGGTCAACCGCAAGGTGCAGTCGGCCCTCGCGCACGATCTCGTACCGATCATGTGCGTGGGCGAGACACTCAAGCAGCGCGAGGCGGTGGAGACCGACAACGTGGTGACCGGGCAGGTGAAGCGGGGGCTGTTCGAGGTTGCGGCCGACGACGCCGCCGGTGTGGTGATCGCCTACGAGCCCATCTGGGCCATCGGCACCGGGAAGGCCGCGACATCCGAGGATGCCGAAACCGTGACGAAGCTGATCAGGGCGACCGTCGAGGGACTGTACGGTGGGCAGACCGCGGCCGTGGTGAGGGTACAGTACGGCGGCAGCGTTACGCCTGCCAACGTCTCGGAACTGATGTCGATGCCGGACATCGACGGCGCTCTCGTCGGAGGGGCAAGCCTCAAGGCGCAGGACTTCGCAGATATCGTGAGGTTTTCTTGACGGTTCCCCGGCCCTTTCTGCTTGCGATTCTCGATGGCTGGGGCGAGCGCGCCTCGAGGGATGGCAATGCCATCGCGCAGGCCCGAAAGCCGGTCCTCGACGCCCTCAGGAGAGATTACCCCACAACGGTACTCGGTGCGTCCGGCGAGGCGGTCGGGCTGCCCGAGGGACAGATGGGCAACTCGGAGGTCGGCCACCTGAACATCGGCGCCGGCCGGGTGGTACTCCAGGATTTCATGCGGATAAATCGAGCGGTCCAGGACGGGACCTTTTTCTCGAACGAAGTGCTGATAGGCGCGATGGAGCACGCGCTCGAGACTCGCGGGACGCTTCACCTGATGGGGCTTTTGTCGGACGGCGGGGTTCACAGCCACATCGACCACCTGATAGCCCTGCTCGACATGGCGGGGAGACTGGGGCTGCAAAAGGTTTGCACGCACGCGTTCCTGGACGGCCGCGATGTCCCGCCCCGGAGCGCCCTCGAGTGGGTGAGGCAACTGGAGGAGAGGGTCGGGGATGCTGGCATCGGGAGCATCAGGACCATCCAGGGCCGCTACTACGCAATGGACAGGGACAACCGGTGGGACCGGACCGCGCTGGCTTACGACGCGGTGGCGCGGGCCAGGGCGCCGGTGGTCGCATCCGCGGAGGAAGCGGTCACGCGCTCTTACGACGATGGAATCGACGACGAGTTCGTGGTACCAAGGGTGGTGGGCGACCCAGCACCCATGGCCGAACAGGACTCGGTGATCTTCTTCAACTTCCGCCCCGACAGGCCGCGCCAGCTCACGCACGCGATCGTCGATCCGGATTTCGGAGAGTTCGACCGCGGCTCCGAGCCGGTCATCCCGTTCCTGGTGACGATGACCGAGTACGACGACAGGTTCAGAGTCCCGTTCGCCTTTCCGCCGCAACAGATAACCAACGTCCTAGCGGACGTGCTCGCCGCCCACGGGAAGACCCAGCTCCACATCGCCGAGACCGAGAAATACGCGCACGTGACCTACTTCTTCAACGGCGGCGTCGAGGAGCCCAAACACGGGGAGGACCGCGCGCTCGTTCCCTCGCCCAGGGTCGCGACCTACGACCTGAAGCCGGAGATGAGCGCGATGGAGGTGGCCGCAGAGACCGTCAGGAGGATAGACAACGGCGCGTACGACTTCATCGTGTTGAACTTCGCGAACGGCGACATGGTGGGGCATACAGGCTCGATGGAAGCGACCGTGAAAGCGGTCGAGGTGGTCGACACGGCGGTCGGACGCGTCATGGATGCGCTCCTCGACGCGGGCGGAGCCGCTTTCATCACCGGCGACCACGGCAACGCCGAGCTGATGTCCGAGGACGGGCAGATCTGCACAGCGCACTCGTGCTGCGGGGTGCCGTTCATCAACGTGACCCCGGACAGGAGGCGGCTCAGGTCCGGCGGGACCCTCGGAGATATCGCGCCGACGGTCCTGGAGGTGATGGAACTGCCGCAACCCGGGGAGATGACAGGCAGGACCTTGTTCGTTCCGGTTGCATAGACATGAGGGTGACCCTACAATACCTTCTGGAGGAAAAACGGTATGCTCGTAGCCAAGATAATAGTCCTGATAATACACATGCTGGTCTCGCTGGGGCTCATTGTCGCTGTGCTGCTGCACTCCGGAAAGGGAGGCGGTCTCTCGAGCCTGATGGGTGGCGCCGGGGGCTCCGTGTTCTCGGGCTCGTACATAGTCGAGAAGAACCTCGACAGGATAACCATCGTGCTCGCTAGCGTGTTCTCCGCTTCAACCCTCCTGCTGCTCTGGCTCTCCGCGCCCAAGTAGGGTAAACGGGGGCATCCCCCTGGCGGGCGGCTTCAGGCGCCCGCGGACGCTCTTTTCCATCCCCCCTCGATGCTCGCTGATTATTGCGCAGCACATGGCACTATGCTACAATTTCGATGCCATAGATAGCGCTCTAGAAGAGTGGGCACGAGCCCACTTTTTGTTTACATAGAGCGAAAAACCGGAGAAGGCCCGTGAAAGGCGACCATTGTGAGAGGGTGCGAGAAGCGACCGGGGACACGATTCGGGGGCTCTCGCTGGAGCTCGTCGACGTCGAGATCACCCGGGAGAGAGGTCGCACTTTTGTCAGGCTTTACATCGATCGACCGGGCGGCGTCACCGTAGACGACTGCGCGAAGACCAGCGAGCTGGTGGGAAAGGTCCTCGAGCGAGAAGAGACGGTCCGCGGCCCTTACGTCCTGGAGGTCATGAGCCCTGGCATCGACCGGCCGCTCAGGAGCCGCGAGGACTTTTCGAGGAGCGTCGGCAAGAGGGTCAAGGTCAAGCTCGACGAGTCGGTGGAAGGGCGGCGGAGCTATGTCGGCCTCATCGACACGGTGGGGGATGAATCGTTCAGGCTTTCGTTCGAGGGGGGCTCGGTCGACCTCGGTTTCGAGGATGTGGCTTTTGCAAGGCTGGAGCCGGAGCTCCCGTGGTAACGAGCAGTTGAGGGTGAACTGATGCTGAAATTCAAGTTGACGGACGCGCTGAAGCAGATAGAGCTCGAGAAGGGCATCGCAGTCGCGACGGTGATGGAGGCCCTCGAGGACGCGCTCCTGTCCGCATACAAGAAGAACTACGGTGTGGACATGGAGGCGGAGGAGCGCATCGACATCGACACCGATAGCGGAGAGATAAGAGTCTTCGAGATGCAGCCCAACGAGACGGGCGAGCTCGAAGAGGTGGAAGTGACCCCAGAGAACTTTGGACGCATCGCCGCGCAGACGGCCAAGCAGGTAATCATCCAGCGCATAAGGGAGGCCGAGCGCGAGCTGATGTTCGACGAGTACCACGGCCGCGAGGGTGACATAGTCACCGGGATAGTGCAGCAGAACGACCAGAGATACACCCTGGTCGACCTCGGCAAGGTCGAGGCGCTGCTCCCGCCCAGCGAGCAGGCGCGTGGCGAGCGATACGACCACGGGACGCGGCTCAAGACCTACATCGTGGATGTACGAAGGACCTCCAAGGGCCCCCAGATCATGGTTTCGAGGACGCACCCCGGGCTGCTGAAGCGGCTGTTCGAGCTGGAGGTCCCTGAGATATTCGAGGGCCTGGTCGAGATAAAGGCAGTCGCAAGGGAGGCCGGTCAGCGATCGAAGGTCGCCGTCGAGTCGAATGACCCAAACGTCGACCCGGTGGGTGCTTGCGTGGGGGCCAAGGGATCGCGAGTGCGCATGATAGTGAGCGAGCTGCGCGGCGAGAAGGTCGACATCGTCGAATGGAAGGAAGACCCGGCCGAGTTCGTGGCCAACGCGATAAGTCCCGCCAAGGTCAAGGAGGTCATCGTCGACCCCGATAACGTGACCGCCGAGGTGATAGTGCCCGATAGCCAGCTCTCGCTGGCCATTGGCAAGGAGGGGCAGAACGCCAGGCTGGCAGCCAAGCTCACCGGGTGGAGGATAGACATCCTCAGCGAGTCGCAGGCCTCACAAGCCGCGGCCATCAGGGCGGAGCGGGCAGCGAACGCGGCCATGCAAGAGGCCGCCTGCGAGCGGCAGTGCCGCGCGATAACCTCGAGCGGCAAGCGTTGCCGCAACAAGGCGAAGCCCGGGTCGGACTTCTGCGGCATGGAAGCCCACCAGAAGCTCGGCGAGCTCATTGAGACCGGCGCGGTGACCGTCGAGGAGGTCGAGCCGGTTGACGAGTCTGTAGCGACGTCGCAGCCTGCCCAGGCAGAGGTCTCCGCCGATGCCGAAACCCCGGCAGTCGGGGCCGTGGTAGAAGCTGGGCCCGAAAAGGCCGGGGCATCTGATGAGCCGGAGGCTGTCGAGAACGTCGCGGAAGAGGCCGGGCTTGGTCGGGAGGACACGCTGGGGCCGAAGGACGAGGTAGAGGCCACCGAAGCGGAAGACGAAGCCGAACCAGGGCCGCCTGCGGAAGCAGGGGAGGAGCCCCAGGAGGCAGCGGCGATCGGGGCCGTCGAGCAGTCCGCGCCAGAGGCGGATGAATAAGAGCGGGCGCCCCGAGAGGACCTGCGTCGGGTGTGGAGCGAGACGCGCCAAGGGCGAGATGGTGCGGGTGTGCAGGGACCCCGACGGCAACGTGTTCGTCGACGGGACCGGCCGAAGCCCCGGACGCGGGTGCTACGTCTGCCCGGATGCTTCCTGCTCCGAGTCCGCCAGGAGAAAACGCAGCATCTCGAGGAGCCTGAAAGGCGATGTCCCGGAGAACGTGTACAAGGAACTCGGACGCGCGGAGGAGCTTCGTTCGGGCGCCGAATGACGGAAAGCGCGTCATCTGAGGCGCCGCATAAGATATAATTTCCGGCGGGCGACGTCCGACGACGTACGAGCAAGGGAAGGGAATTGGCTAACACCATAAGGGTTCACGAGCTGGCTAAAGAACTTAGGAAGTCCAACCGCGAGGTCACGGACCGGCTCAGGAAGCTCGAGATACCCTGGAAGACGAACCTCTCCTCGATCACCCAGGAAGATGCGAACCGCGTGCGCTCCTCCTTCGGCCGCGAGACGGTGAAGATACCGAAGCCCAAGAAGGCAAAGAAACCGGCGGAGAAGAAGCCGGAGAAGAAGCCGGCAGCAAAGAAACCCGCCGTAAAGAAAGCCTCTGAAAAAAAGGCCGCGAAGCCCGCTGCGAAGAAGGCGGCAGCCGCAAAGAAGCCAGCCGCTAAGAAGACGACAGCCGCAAAGAAACCCGCCGTAAAGAAAGCCACGGCGAAGAAGGCCGCGGTCAAGGCCACGAAGCCCGCGACAGCCCCGGAGGCCAGGCCTGCGGTGGCGGTCCAGGAAAGGCCTGCCACAGCGGCGGCACAACAGGTTGCACACGCCCCCGAAAAACCCGCCGGGCCCGCCGCCGCCGCGAAGGTGGCGGAGGAGCCCGAGCGCAAGGCGCCGATACAAAAGAAGGCGGTAGCACCGCAGGGACCTGCAAAGGCGCAGGCGCCGCCAAAGGCCGCGGCCCCGGTGCCGGCTCCGGCCGCCCCAGCGGGCAAGCCACCAGCGGGCAAGCCCCCCGCGCGGAAAGAGACGAGGCGAGGCCTGGCGGCCGTGGTCCCGGTCAGGCGTCCCGCGCAGCCGGAGGCACCCGTTGAGAAAAAGCCCACCCTGAGGGTCGCGCCGGCCGACAGGCGAGGAGCGCCCCACAAGCCCGCTGGCGAGAAAAAGGTTTACAGGTTCGTCCCCAAGGGCCGACGCGGTGCGCCCGCCCCGAGGGGAGCCCCGAGCACGGTAGCTCCCAAGTTCCTCCGCGTACCTACCGGCATAACGGTGAAGGACTTCGCTCAGACGGCCGGGCTCACGCCGGGAGAGGTCATCCGCAAGATGATCGGTTTCGGCGAGATGATAACGGTGAACCAGTCGATAAAAGACGACGCCATCAGGCTGCTGGCCGAGGACCTTGGCATCGAGATAAAGATAAAAGCCTCGCGGCTGGAGGAACTCGAGGACATCGACGAGATCGTCGAGAAGCCCGAGGATCTGGTCGTCAAGCCGCCGGTGGTGACGGTGATGGGCCACGTGGACCACGGAAAGACCAGGCTGCTGGACGCGATCCGCAAGACCGATGTGGTCAGCCAGGAGAAGGGCGGTATCACCCAGCACATCGGTGCCTACCAGGTGATCTTCCACGGCAAGCCGATCACGTTCATAGACACGCCGGGTCACGAGTCTTTCACAGCGATGAGGGCTCGTGGCGCGCAGCTCACAGACATCGTGGTCCTGGTCGTCGCAGCCGACGATGGCGTCATGCCACAGACGCTCGAGGCGCTCGACCACGCGAAAGAGGCGGAAGTCCCGATAATCGTGGCGGTCAACAAGATAGACAAGCCGGATGCCGAGCCGCACCGCGTAAGGCAGCAACTCTCTGAGAGGGGCCTGATCCCTGAGGAGTGGGGCGGAGAGACGATCTTCGCGGACATCTCGGCCAAGGAAGGGACAAACATCGACCACATGCTCGAGATGATACTGCTTGTGGCAGAGCTCCAGGAGCTGAAGGCCAACCCGTCCGCCCAGGCCAGCGGCCTGGTGCTCGAGGCCAAGCTCGACAAGGCGCGCGGCCCGGTCGCTACCATACTCGTCCAGAGAGGCACGGCTCGGATAGGAGAAGTATTCGTGGCCGGCTCCGCCTGGGGCAAGATACGGGCGATGTTCAACGAGCGCGGAGAGCAGCTTTCCGAGGCGGGTCCCGCGGTCCCCGTGGAGATGCTGGGCCAATCGAGCATTCCGATGGCGGGCGACGATTTCAGGGTCGTGGAGGACGAGAAGCGGGCCAGGCAGATCGCCGACAGGCGCAGGATGCTCCAGAAGCTCGACGAGCAGGTCGGCCCGAGGCACGTATCGCTGGAGAACTTCCTCGAACGCATCAAGGAGGGCGAGGCCAAGGAGCTGAAGCTGGTCATCAAGGCTGACGCCCAGGGCTCGCTCGAGGCGATCGTGGGGGCGCTGGAAAAGCTCCCGCAGGACGAGGTCAAGGTCAGGGTCATCCACAGCGGGGTAGGTGGTGTGACCGAGACCGACGTGATGCTGGCCTCGGCCAGCGAGGCCATAGTGCTGGCGTTCAACGTCAGGCCCGACAGCAAGGCCGCCAGGGTCGCCGGCGAGGAGAAGGTCGACGTCAGGACCTACCAGGTCATATACAAGCTCACGGAAGACATGGAGTCGGCGCTGGTAGGGATGCTGGCGCCCACTTACCAGGAACAGGTCGAGGGACGCGCGGAGGTAAGGCAGACGTTCCGGGTTCCCGGACTCGGGTTGGTGGCCGGATGCTACGTGCTCGAGGGAGAGATAAGCCGCAATTCTCTCATGAGGCTGATACGAGACGGTGTCGTCGTCTACGACGGGCGTGTCGGCTCGCTCAGAAGGTTCAAGGACGACGTCAAGTCGGTCGCCGCCGGATTCGAGTGCGGCATCGGCCTTGACGGGTTCCAGGATATCAAGGAAGGGGACATCCTGGAGGCCTACCGGATGCTGGAGATCGCCAGGACCTCCGCAAGGACCACCTGACACGGCCTGACCCGGACCCGGTCGAACAGGCCGCCACCGCAAGGACACCCCCCTCGCGCTTCCTCCGGAGGAAGAGATGAAGTTCTTCATAGGCATCGGGCGCTTCAAGCTCGATCTCGCGCACTGCAGGTCGCTCAAGGACAAGCGCCAGATACTAAAGAGCATACTCGACCGGCTTGGCAGGAACCGGAGCATGAGCGCTTGCGAGATCGGCGAAAACGATTACTGGAAGAGCGGGCTGATAGGGGTTGCTTCGCTTTCCGGCACCTATGGCGGCGCCGAGACGGCGCTGACGGGCGCGCGCCGACTCATCGAGTCGAGCGGCGTCGAGGTGCTCGACGAAGAGCGCTGGGTCTTCAGTCCGGAAGACCTGCAGGTCAGATGATATGTCGAGACGAATTAACCGCGTGGAGGAAGCCTGCAAGGAGGAGCTCTCGGACATACTCCAGCGCGAGGTCAAAGACCCCAGGATAGGCTTCGTGACGATCACGGAGGTAAAGGTCTCGCCCGATCTGAGGCACGCCCGGGTGTACGTCAGCATCATGGGGGACGAGGACGACGTGAAGAGCAGCCTCGCCGGGCTCGAGAGCGCCAGGGGTTACCTGCGCTCGCACCTGGGCAGGCACCTGAGGCTCAAGTTCCTCCCGGAGATAGAGTTCGTCCACGAGCACGTGACAGAGGAAGCCTTGAGACTGTCCGAGATAATGGAGAAGACGAAGGAGGAGGCGGCGGTGAGCGAGCGGGAAGAACTCGCCAGGGCGGCGTCCCTGATAGACGACCACCACACCGCGCTGGTGTTCGGCCATGAGCATCCTGACGGAGATGCGATTGGCTCGACATTGGCCTTCTGCCATATGCTGGCGAGGCGCGGGTACACCGTGAGGGCGAGCTGGCCCCCTCCCTTCAAGATGCCTCACAAGTTCTTGTTCCTCCCCGGGATGAAATCGATCGTCCAGGCGGACGAGGTCGAGGTCGACGGCCTGGTGATAACCCTCGACTGCGCTAACCTCGACCGCCTCGACGCCTTCAGGCAGGTTACCGAAGCCGCCGATGCGGTGATAAATATAGACCACCACCCCGACAACAGCCGGTTTGGGACGGTCAATATAGTGGACCCGGCCGCCGCGGCCACGGCCGAGATCATCTACCTGAAGGCTCCCGACTTGGGACTCGAGGTGGACATCGACGCGGCCGTGTGCCTGTACACCGGAATAGTGACCGACACCGGGAAGTTTCAGTTCGCCAACACCTCGGCAAACACCCTCGGCGCGGCATCCGAGATGGTGGCGCTGGGAGTGGACGTGAGCGAGATTTACAGGAACATCTACCAGAACGATTCCCTGGCCTACCTCAGGCTGTCCGGGAAGCTGCTCACCGGCGCGGTGTTCCAGGAGGACATCCGCCTCATCTACGCGGCGGTCACCCGGCCGGACCTGGAGCTGTACGGGGTCGAGATGGAGGAGACCGAAGACCTGATCGACAGCCTCCGGGGGGTCCGCGACCACAGGATCGCCGTCGTCTTCAAGGAGATGACGGACGGCCGGATACGCGTGAGCCTGCGCTCCAGGAACGAGATCGACATCGGAAGCGTGGCCAGGAAGCTGGGCGGCGGAGGGCACAGGGTCGCGGCGGGTTACACCTCGGGCGCGCGTAGCATCGAAGACGCGGTCGCGGAGCTCCGGAGGGAGATAATTGCTGGCCAACGGAGTCCTGCCGGTCGATAAGCCGATAGGCATCACGTCGAGACGGGCGGTTGCTTCGGTCAGCTCGGTGCTGGGCGCTTCGAAGGCAGGGCATTGCGGCACGCTGGACCCGCTGGCGACAGGCGTGCTGGTGGTCTGCCTGGGGCGGGCCACACTGCTGGCGGGCTACCTGGCGGCCGAGCATAAGACCTACGAGGTGGAGATCCTGTTCGGGCTGGAGACCGACACCTACGACATCCTCGGGGAGATTGTTGACGCCAGGCCGATAGGCGGCATCAGCGAGAGAAGGGTTCTGCGCGTCCTGCCCGAGTTCGTCGGTGAGCTGCCGCAGGCGCCGCCTGCGTACTCGGCGGTCAAGCGCCACGGCAGGCCGCTCTACTGGTATGCCAGGGAGGGAAGGCCGGTCGAAGCCGAGCCGAGGAAGGTCTCGATCGACTTTATAGAGCTTGTCTCCTTCGACATCGTGTCGGGGGTCGCATCGGCCGGGCTCAGGATCGGCTGCGGGCCCGGGACCTACGTCCGGAGCATCGTGCACGACATCGGGAAGCTTGTGGGCTGCGGGGCGTGCGTGACCGGGCTGAGGCGTACGCGTTCAGGGGAGTTCGACGAGAGGGACTGTGTATCCCTGGTCGACATAATCGCATCAGGGGGCACATCCGGCCTCGATGCCATACGGACCCTCGAGCAGGCGACCGAGCGGATGCCCACCCTGGTGCTGGACGAAGAGGGCGCCGTCTCCGTCGGGTACGGCAAGCCGCTGGAGTCGCGTTGGGTGGCCGGGGAAGGCAGGGATGGAGAGCTGACGGGACCCACGAGACTGCTGGACGCGGATGGAAAGTTGATGGCGATATACGGGTCGCCCAGGCCCGATGACGACGTCGGGGTGATCGGAAGGGCACGCCGGGTGATACGCCCGGCAGGAGGCGTGGAGGCATAGACGCCGGGTCGTCCGGAATCCGACCGTGGGGAGAGCCCGCGTCGGACCGAGGATTGACATCGTACGAGCACCTTCCAGGAGGCGAGATTCCCGGAGGACAGGGACTGATGACCGTACTTCTTCATGACACGGCCGAGTTCCGCAGGTACGCGGACGCATCGGTCGTCACCATAGGAGTCTTCGACGGCGTGCACCGCGGGCACCAGGAGATAATCTCCGAGTGTGTCAGGGAAGCCGACAGGCGCGCGGTTGCCTCGGTCGTCCTGACTTTCGATATGAATCCCCGGGGGGTCGTGAAAGGCAAGGCCCCGTGCGTGATCACGGCGCGGGCCAGAAAGATGCAGATAATAAGGGGCCTCGGGGTCGACTACATCGTCGAGATAAAGTTCGACGCGAAGTTCGCCTCCCTGGAGCCCGAGGAGTTCTGTAGACAAGTGCTCCGGGAGCACCTGGGAGCGGCCCAGGTATGCGTGGGCGAGAATTTCCGGTTCGGTGCGCAAGGCGCAGGTGACGTCGGCATGCTCGCGGAGCTCGGCAGGTCGCTTGGTTACGCGGTCGACGTCATACCCCTGGTCGAGGTCGCCGGCTCGTGTGTATCCAGCACCTTCATCCGCGGCTGCATCCGCGAGGGCAGGGTCGAGGAGGTACTGGAGTGTCTTGGACGGCCATACTCGGTCGCGGGGAAGGTGGTCTCCGGGCACGCGCGCGGCAAGGCGCTCGGCTTCCCGACCGCCAACGTGAGCCTGTCGAGGCACTTCTGCGTGCCGGCCGAAGGCGTTTACGCCGGAAGGGCGATACTCGGCCGAAAGAAGTACCTTAGCTCGATAAACGTGGGCAGCAACCCGACATTCGGTGACCACGAGCTCTCACTCGAGGTCTACCTGCTGGACTTCCACGGCGAGATATACGGGGAATCGCTCGAGGTGGAGTTCCACGCCAGGCTCAGGGACGAGATCGCTTTCGAGAGCCCGGAGGAGCTGAGAGCCCAGATGGCGAACGACGTTGAGCGGACCCGGTCCCTGCTGGGGCGATGAGGCGCTGAATGCTTTGCCGGACGAGTTGTGTTAATATCAACCGAACCAAACATGCAGGAGAGACATGCTCGATAGCGAAGAGAAAAAGGCGATAATCGACGAGTACAGGAAGCACGACAAGGACACCGGATCCCCGGAGGTCCAGGTCGCGCTACTTACAAAGGAGATAAACGGTCTGACCGAGCATATGAGGGTCCACAAGCGGGACTTTCACACTCGGCGCGGTCTCCTCATGAAGGTCGGCAAGAGGAGGAGGCTGTTGAATTATCTGAAAAAGGAGGACGTGGAGAGGTACAGGACATTAATAAAGCAGTTAGGGTTAAGAAGATAACGCTTAGCGCGGGAATGCGACCCGTTTCAAACAGAATAAGAAGAGATTCACCATTGGATTCTCGCGTTACAGGAGTGAGCTAGGAGGCTCGTTTTTTTATGGAGATCAAGGTAAAAGAGATTGAGGTATTCGGAAGGAAGATAACCATAGAGACCGGCAAGATGGCGAAGCAGGCCGACGGCGCCGCCGTGGTCACCTGCGAGGGCACCTCGGTGCTGGCGACAGTGGTCGCGAGCGACGACGCGCGCAACATCGACTTCCTGCCGCTGACGGTCGACGTAGAGGAGAAGCTCTACGCCGCGGGCAAGATACCGGGTAGCTTCTTCCGTCGCGAGGGCAGGCCGACGGAGGGCGCGACGCTCACCGCCAGGATAATCGACCGTACCCTGCGCCCCAACTTCGACAAGAAGTTCCGCAACGAGACGCAGGTGGTCATCACCGTCCTCTCGACCGACCAGGTCAACCCCCCCGACATGCTTGGGATGCTGGGAGCGGCGACGGCCCTGTCGCTCTCGAACGTGCCGTTTCACGGTCCGCTCGCGGGGGTCAGGGTCGCGAGCATCGGCGAGAGGTGGGTCATCAACCCGACCTTCAAGGAGATCGACGAGTCCTCGATAAACCTGGTGGTGGCCGGCAACGCGGAGGCGCTGCTCATGGTCGAGGCGGGAGCCAGCGAGGTGACGGAGGCCGATATAATAGCCGGTCTCGAGGCGGGGCACAAGGCCGTCAAGGAGCTGTTGAGGGTCATCGAGGAGCTCGACTCCGAGGTAAGGGCTGAGACAGGACAGAAGCCCAAGAAAGAGATCATCGACGGGATACTCGAGACACTGGAGCCCGGTTATCACGAGGCCATCTCGGCGACCATCGCAGCGCACAGGGACGGCGATGACGATTCGCTACAGGAGGCTGAAGCCGCCTACAAGCAGGTACTCCTAGACGCGCAGCAACGAGTCCCCAACGAGCACCGCAAGATCGTTGGGATGCTCTCGCGAGTCGTTAGTGCGAACGTGATGACCAAGTTGCTGACCGCGCAGATCGAGCCGGAGATATCCGAGAGCATGAGAAAGGCGCTGATCGACGCCTCGGTGCCGGGCCTCTCGAAGGCCGAGCGCTCGCTGATGCGCAAGGACGCGAAGAAGGGTCTCGCGGAGCCATTCGCGGAGAGGTTTCCCGGGCTCGAAGGGGTCATCAAGGAGATCATCAGCACCCTGGAGCGGAGTTACCTGCGCAAGCAGATCCTCGAGACGAACATGAGGCCTGACGGGCGAAAGCCCTTCCAGATAAGGAAGATATCCTGCGAGGTCGGGCTGCTGCCCAGGACGCACGGCTCGGGGCTCTTCACCCGCGGTGAGACGCAGGTCATGACCATCACTACGCTCGGCGCTTACGGCGAGAAGCAGATACTCGACGACCTCGGCACAGAGGAGTTCAAGAGCTTCATACACCACTACAACTTCCCTGCTTTCGCGACGGGTGAGGCGAGGCCGATGCGGGGTCCGAAGCGCCGCGAGATCGGCCACGGCGCACTGGTCGAGAGGGCGCTCCAGCCGCTCATACCACGCGAGGAAGAGTTCCCGTACACCATAAGGCTGGTATCCGAGGTGCTCGAGTCCAACGGGTCTTCGTCGATGGCCAGCGTATGCGCGGCCAGCATGTCCCTGATGGACGCGGGCGTCCCGCTCAAGGACGAGTCGCCTATCAGCGGCATAGCCATGGGCCTGGTGCTCGAAGGCGACAGGTACGTGATACTGAGCGACATCCAGGGGCTCGAGGACGCGGTCGGCGACATGGATTTCAAGGTCGCCGGGAGCAAGAAGGGCATCACCGCTTTGCAGATGGACATAAAGTGCCTCGGCGTTTCGCGTGAGATCATGGGCGACGCGCTCGAGCAGGCCAGGCAGGGCCGCTCGTTCATCATAAAGGCGATGTCCGAATCGATAGCCGAGCCGCGTAGCGAAGTTTCACCAAACGCCCCGCGCATGATCCAGCTCGAGATCCCGGTCGACAAGATCGGCGACCTTATAGGCCCCGGCGGAAAGAATATCCGTGGCCTGATCGAGCGATACGAGGTCGACATCGACGTCGAGAACGACGGCAGGGTGTTCGTCTTCGGCCGGGACGCCGCGAACGTGGAGGCCGTCAAGGCCCAGATAAACAGGATAACCAGAGACCCCGAGATAGGCGAAAGGTTTGTCGGGACAGTCGTCAAGACCACCAACTTCGGGGCTTTTGTCCAACTGGCCCCAGGCAAGGACGGGCTGGTCCACATATCCAAGCTCGCCAAGGGCAGGGTCGAACGGGTCGAGGATGTCGTGAACGTGGGCGACAGGGTCGAGGTCGAGGTGGAGAACATCGACAACCTGGGCCGGATCGACTTGAGGGCGATCAACTTGCACCCGGACGAGGGCTAGGGGCGGACGACCGATGCCTGAAGAGGGTGTTGTGAAGACGGAGCTCGATTCGGGTATCCGCGTCCTCACGGAGGTGGTGCCCGGGGTCCGCTCGGTATCGCTGGGGGTCTGGGTAGACGTGGGCTCGCGCGATGAGAGCGAGACAGAGGTGGGGATGTCCCACTTCATCGAGCACCTGCTGTTCAAGGGGACGCCGTCGCTCGACGCGAAAGGGATAGCCGAGGCGTTCGACCACATGGGAGCTGACGTCAACGCCGTCACCGGCAGGGAGCACACCTCTGTCTACACCAGGCTGCTCAACCAGTTCCTGCCCGACGCCGTCGGCGTGGTCATGGACATGCTCCGGAACTCTCTGTTCGACCCCGGCGAGATCGACTCCGAGCGGAAGGTGGTGCTCGAGGAGATCGCAATGCACCTGGACTCGCCGGACGAGATGGTCCACGACGAGCTGGCGATGGCGATGTGGGGCGACCACAGCATCGCGCACACCGTCCTCGGAGAGGCCGATGTCATCAAGGGTGTCCGGAAGGACAGGCTGCTCGACTTCCAGAAGAGGACCTACGTAGGTTCGAGGCTGGTGGTCTCCGCCGCGGGCGCGGTCGACCACGCGAGCCTTGTCGAAGCGGTGGCGGCGGGAACCGCGGGCATGGTCCCCGGCACCCCATCAGACCGCTCCGGCGCTCTCGAGTCTCCACTGTCGCGCAAGCAGGTCTACTATAAGGAGACAGAGCAGGCGCACATATGCCTGGGCGCAAAGGGGATACCCAGGAACCACCCCGACCGCTTCGCACTGGCGGTAATGGATAACATACTCGGAGGCAGCATGTCGTCGCGGCTCTTCCAGAGTGTCCGCGAGGCGAAAGGGCTTGCGTATGCCATCTACTCCTACACCGGTCTCTTTATAGGGATGGGGATGGTCGGCATCTACTGCGGCACCCACCCGACCCAGGCGGACCGCGTGATCGAGGTCATCGAGGACGAGCTCATCAGGGCACGCGACGAAGGCTTCACCGACGAAGAGATGACCCGCTCCAAGAATCACATCGAGGGCTCGCTGTTCATCAGCATGGAGGACAGCGGGAACCGCATGAACCGCATCGCCAAGGCTGAGATGGCCGAGGGCGAGCACCTGGCGGTGGAGGAGATGGTCGAAAGGGTCCACGCGGTGACCCGGGACGATATGGACAGGGTGTTCTCCGAGACGTGGGGCGTGGAGAGGCCCAGCCTTGCGGTGGTCGGACCGTTCTCCGAGGACTCGGTGTCGCTGTCCGGCAGATTCTGAGGAGCGGTCGTCGCGGCGGGTCGCCTTCTTGCGACCTCACGGCGCTGACGGGGAGGTCCTGGTGTTGAGAGTTGCGGTGATGGGTGCCCTCGGCAGGATGGGCCAGGAGGTCTGTGGGGCCGTCCGCTCGGATGACATGCTGGAGCTGGCGGGCGCCGTAGACCCGGCGGCCCGTGTCCCGGGAGAAGTGCCCGCACCGAAGAGCGCCGGCCCGACCGTGGTGGCGGAGGCGACGCTGCTCGATCCCTCCTCAATCGACGTCATCGTCGACTTCACTGACGCTTCGGCTGCGATCGCGAACATTAACTGGGCGCTGGAGAACGGCATCCACTGCGTGGTCGGAACAACCGGCATACCGGACAAAGAGCTCGAGCGGATACGCGTACTGGCCGGGGACCACGGCGCCAACGTGATCGTCGCGTCCAACTTCGCCCTTGGAGCGGTACTGATGATGAGGTTCGCGGAGCTGGCCGCGGGCGTGTTCGACCAGTGCGAGATAATCGAACTCCACCACCGGGGCAAGCGTGACGCGCCCAGTGGGACATCGATATCTACCGCGGAGCGGATAGAAAGGGCCATGAAGGCCTCGCCGGTGCCTCCGTCCGACGCGAGAGAGGTGGAAGGCACGCGGGGCGGCGCGCTCGGGCCGGTTCGCATCCACAGCGTGAGGCTGGACGGGCTGGTGGCTCACCAGGAGGTAATCTTCGGCTCGACGGGGGAGACGCTTTCCATCCGGCACGACACCACCGACCGCAACTGCTTCATGCCGGGGGTCCTGCTCGCGATAAAAGCGGTCCCCGGCACCCCCGGACTCACCATCGGGATCGAGTCGCTGCTCGGACTTGCCTGAGACTACCGGCTTGATCGCTTTTCGACCCTCGCCGCTGTGATGCGTCCTCGCGGTGCGTGGCCGCTCGCGCCCGCGGCCGTAAAACCATCGGGTCGCGAATCTGCCGATATGCTCCCTGCACGGACTACTCCAAAGGTCGAGATAAGCGAACAAAAGAATACTAGTATTGTAGGTATCAGAAGCAGAAAAAGGCGTGGTGGGATTCCCATGGCCTCGAGTATGGGCAAGAAAGGAAAGCAAGCACCACCGCCCCGGACGGCCAAGCCCTCCGGCGTGGATGAGACCGCGGTTGCCAGACGCCGGAAGAGGACTCCCGCTCACCTCAAAGAGGCCCAGCCCAAGGTCGATAACGGAGCGGCGGCGCAGCCGCGTGAGAAGAGGCTGACGCCCGGCCGGGCCAGGGCGATCTACGGCCTCCTGTTCCTGGCGCTGGCGATATTCAGCATGCTGTGCATCGTCGCCCCGTCGAGCGTCGGGATCGTCGGCAGCGGCGTACGCACCGGCCTTTCATGGACGCTCGGCATCGGCAGGTTCGCGGTGCCGCTGATCTTCCTTGCCGTTGTGGTGACGGCGTTCTGGAGAAAGCCTGAGATCCGTTCCGGGCTTGTCATCGCGGGGGTCGCTGTGATGGCGGTCTCGGTTCTTGCGATGCTGCAGGCGTCGGTACCCACCAGCCAGATGTTCGTGGCGAGTCGGCTGGCCGACGGCGGGGGCGGTGGGCTGGTAGGGGCCGTCGTCGCCTGGCCTCTGGTCAAACTCCTGGGCGAGGTGGGCGCGTACCTGTTCCTGGCTGCCGCACTGGTGGCCGGGCTGGTGATCGCTTTCGAGGAGCCCCTTATCGGGTGGATCAGGCGCGTCCTGGGTCGCGAGTCCGCCGTTGCGGGGGCTCTGGCCGAGGGAGGCCTCGAAGAGCCTGCCGCCGGGGAGATGAACGCCGCGCCCGCGCAGGGCTCGAAGAAGGGCGCGGTGGTCAAGGTCTTCCCGTCGTCCCCCCGCCCGGCGCCCCATGTGGAGGAGGAGCCTGGCGGGCAGCTCGCCATGAAAGTGAAGACCACCAGGACCGGAAAGTACAAGCTCCCGCCGGCCTCACTGCTCAACCATAGCAGGGATAAGGCCTTCTCGCAGAAGAGTAACGAGGAGCGCAAGCAGGCCATCGAACAGACGCTCCAGAGCATGGACGTCGACGCGCGGGTCAGCAAGGTGTCGAAGGGGCCGACCGTCTCGCTCTTCGAGGTCGAAGTCGCTACCGGCGAGAAGGTGCGCAGGGTCACGGAGCTGGAACAGGACATCGCGTACGCGCTGGGCTCGCCCGACATAAGGATCTACTCACCCATCCCGGGCAGGCAGGCCATCGGCATCGAGGTGCCCAACCACATCCGCGACATCGTGATGGTCGGCGACATCATCGAAAGGCTGGGACCACCGGCGCCGCACAACCTGCTGACCATGGCCGTGGGCAAGGGCATGTCCGGTGAGCCGGTTGTGCTCGACCTCGCGCAGTTGCCCCACCTCCTGCTGGCGGGTTCTACCGGCGCCGGCAAATCGTGCTGTATAAACTGCCTGGTCTGCTGCCTGTTGTTCAGGTGCCGCCCCGACCAGCTCAAGCTGATAATGATAGACCCCAAGTTTGTCGAGTTCACCTGGTACGAGGGGCTCCCGCACCTGCTCTGCGACGTGATAAACGAGCCCGGGCCGGCGTCCAAGGCTCTGCTGTGGGCGGTCAGGGAGATGGACCGCCGCTACCAGGAGCTTCAGAAGCAGAGGGTAGTGCACATCGACGATTACAACGCGGTCGCCGAGCGGGACCCTGCGTTGGAGTACATGCCCAAGATAGTGATCGTGATAGACGAGCTCGGGGACCTGATGATCGTAGCCCGCAGGGAGGTCGAGACGTCCATCAGCCGCCTGACCGCAAAGGCCCGGGCGGTCGGCATACACCTGATAATCGCGACCCAGAGGCCCTCGGTCGATGTCATCACCGGCGTGATCAAGAACAACATCACGGCGCGCATCGCCTTCCAGGTCGCTAGCAACGTGGACTCGCGCACCATCCTCGGGACCAAGGGCGCGGAGAAACTGCTCGGAAAAGGCGACATGCTGCTCGACCCGGGGAACGTCTCGCAGGCGATCCGCGTACAGGGCGCACTCATCCAGCAGAAGGAGATCGAGTTCGTCACCGGCTACATCCGGGAGCAGAAGGCCGAGGCCAGGGGCACCATCGACCTCAAGGGGGAGGTATCTTCGGTCAGGGAAGATGTCGGGGGGCAAGATGTTCTGCTCGACGAAGCGGCCGAGTTCGTGGTATTCGCCGGAGAGGCGTCCGCCTCGATGCTCCAGACTCACTTCAGGGTCGGCTACGCGAGGGCGAGGCGGATAGTCGTGGAGCTGGCGGACATCGGCGTCGTCGGTCCCCACGAGGGTAGCAAATCCCGCAAAGTGCTCATCACGCCCGAGGAATACCGGGGCTGGAAGGAGCGCCGCGAAGCCTGAATCCGGGCGGGGCGGCAGGCCTCGAGCATGGACGGACGGCGCGCGGTGGGAGCCCGGGGGAACCTTCGGGCGGAACCCAGGAATAATGGCTGTTTAACGGGAATAATACGGTTAAGAGCATCGAGGTTCTGTTGCACTTCGAGGCCCGTATTGGTAACCTAAAAGCCGCCCGGCGCTTCGCGATCTTTGGGGATTTGGTGGGAACAAGTCTGGCTGGGGAGGTTTGATGGCCAATCCGTTGGCCCAGCAGGTGGGAAAGATCCTCGCCTCGACCGTCGGCGAGTTTATTGCCAAGGCCACCATAAAAAAGAACTGCGAGCTGATAGGCACGACCCCCGACGACCTGAACGTCGAACAGCTCCCCGACCTCGCCTCCCACGTGGAGAAATCCGTTTCATTTTTCTCCGGGAAGGAAGCCGGTGCCGAGGTGGCGGAGAAGATACTGAGCCTGGCCCGCTGACGGGATCGACGACTTTGACACATAACGTCAACATCAGGCAGAAAATCCTTCTGATCGGCATGGCACGCGCGGTTTTTTCGCTGGCCGTGGTGATACCACTGGTCGCCGTCTTCACGGACATAAGCGGAGGCGACCTCGCGATAATATCCGTGGTTCTATTCGTAGCGGTCTTCCTCGGAGAGTACCTGGTGGTTCTAGGCATGAGGCGCGTGGTCGACCATGCCCTGGCCCCGGTGATCGAGTTCTCGCGTTCACTGTCGAGCGGCGACCTGTCGAGGCGGCTCGAGAAGACTTCGACCGATGCGGTGGGGGAGCTCGTCGATTCGCAGAACATGATGGTCGACGGCCTGAGGCTGATAATCGAGAAGCTCCAGGAAGCAGCGACCCAGGTCAGCGCCACAGCCGAGGAGCTGGCCGCATCATCCGAAGAAGTTATGGCCAGCGCAGAAGAGGTCAGCTCCACGGTGGAGCAGATCTCCACGGGGTCGGAGGCGCAGGCGCGGTCGGTGGAGGAGACCTCCGAGATCATAAACGAGATAGCGAAGATGGGCGCGAACGTCGCCGAGCAGGCGAGGGTCTCATCCGATACGGCCAGGACAGCGAATGATATCGCGCGCGAGGGTTCGGTCTCGGCGGAGTCGGCAGCCGAGAGGATGGAAGAGATGCAGCTCTCCATCGATTCGGTGACCGAGATAATGCACGGGCTCGGCGAGAGGTCGATGCAGATAGGGCTGATCGTCGACGTGATAACCTCGATCGCGGACCAGACCAATATGCTCGCGTTGAACGCCGCCATCGAGGCCAGCCGCGCGGGAGAGCACGGGCGGGGGTTCGCGGTCGTCGCCGACGAGGTCAGGCGGCTTGCCGAGGAGAGCCGCAAGTCAGCCGACCAGATCGCGAAGATGATACGCGACACTGAGGCCGAGACTTCAAAAGCGCTTCAGGCGATGGACACAAGCAGGGAAATGGTGGGAAGCTCGATAGAGGTCATCCAGTCTACGCTGGACGCCCTGCGCAACGTCGCCGAGATCGTGGAGGACATCGCGGGAGGTGCCGAGTCGGTCTACAAGGCCACCGAGGCCCAGCGAGAGGGATACGACAGGGTGGTCAAGGACGCCCACGACATCGCGGCCATCGCCGAGGAGGCCGCGGCCGGCACTCAGCAGGCGTCGGCGGCGGCTAACGAGCAGACCGCGTCAATGCAGCAGATGAGGGCATCGATACAGGAGCTGGCGAGGCTGTCCGTAGAGATGAAGCACCTCGTCGACGACTTCAGGCTTTCGGGAGAGAGGTGAGGCGGGGCGATGGCTGCAGCTACATTTTCATTCGACGTAGTGAGCAAGGTTGAGATGCCCGAGCTCCAGAACGCGCTCAACCAGGCTCGCAAGGAGGTCGACAACCGGTTTGATTTCAAGGGTTCCGGCTCGCGGATGGAGAGTGGAGAGGACGTGCTGACCGCATACTCGGCCGACGAGTTCCACCTGAGATCCATGCTCGAGGTCCTCGAGACAAGGCTTATCCGCAGGGGCGTTCCACTCAAGGCCATAGACTGGGGGCCTGTCACAGACGGTCCCAAGGGTACGGTAAAGCGCGAGGCGAAGATACTGCAGGGGATAGACCAGGACCACGCGCGCGAGATAACCAGGCAGGCCAAGAAGGGGGACAAGAAGATAAACGTGGCGGTCCAGCAGGACCAGGTGCGCGTCAGCAGCAAGAGCAAGGATTCCCTGCAGGCCGTCATGAAGTCGCTCAAGGAGCACGACTTCGGGCTACCGCTGCAGTTCACCAACTTCCGCCCGTGAGACCACCCTCCGAAGTTTTCACGACAGGGGCTGCCGCCTTCCGTCTTTTAGCCGTTGATGCGCGACCGGAAATAGCCGCCGTCAACAGACGCAAAGCGAGATGCCCGTGAACCCCGCTCTCTCGGGAAAGCAGTACTTCATCGTGACGCTTGGCTGCTTCCGCAACGAGGTCGAGTCGGACATGCTGAGAAGCGCCCTCGCGGACCTGGGAATGTCCGAGACGGCGTCGCTCGAGGCGGCGGACGCGGTGCTGGTCAACACCTGCGGCTTCATCAGGGAAGCCTGCGAAGAGGGGGTCGACACGATACTGGAGCTCGACTCGCTCGTCTCGGGGTCCGGGAAGAGGCCAACGATGATCGTTGTCGGCTGCATGGGTGAGCGCTATGGCGCGGGGCTGCTCGAGGCGATGCCCGAGGTCGATAACGTCCTGGGCGTCGGCTGGCAGGCAGGGCTCGAGAAGGCCTTGCTTCAAGGACACGCCGCGGAGACGGTAAGTGGGTCGGGAACGCCGCGAGCCGGCTCTGTCAGTCTGACCGGGAGCGGGCGGACCGTCGATTCATCGCCCGGGGCGAGTATGTTCGTGCGGGTTGCCGACGGCTGCGACAGGGCATGTGCGTTCTGTACCATACCCGCCATAAGGGGCCCATACCGCAGCAGGCCCTCTAGCGAGGTGGTCGACGAGATCCGGCGGCTTTCCGGCGGCCGGCAGCTCGAGGTCATCCTGCTGGCTCAGGATCTAAGCTCGTACGGTATCGACCTCGCGGACCGCTCGAGACTTCCGTCCCTCATCGACGAGGTGTGCTCGTTGGACGAGGTGCGGTGGCTTCGACTGCTCTACCTTCAACCCGAGGGCGTGGACCGCGCGCTGCTCGACGCCATAGAGCGCAACCCGAAAGTCTGCCGGTACTTCGACATCCCCTTCCAGCACGCCAGCGAGAGTGTGCTCGATCGAATGGGAAGGCCTGGCGACGCAAGGTCGCATGCCGCGATCGTCGAGTCCATAAGGTCGAGGTTTCCCGAAGCCGCGGTAAGGACGACGGTGATGGTCGGCTACCCAGGCGAGACGGAAGAGGAGTTCGCGGAGCTCGAGAGGTTCGTGGAGGATCTGCGCTTCGACTGGATGGGCGCGTTCCGCTACTCGAGTGAGGAGAACACCCCCGCGGCCGGCCTTGGGCGTGAGGTGCCGGGCGAAGTCGCGGCAGAGCGTTATGGTAGAATCCTTGATATACAGGACTTTATCGAAGCTGAACGCGGCGCATTTTTCGCCGGACGCGAGCTCGAGGTCGTTGTAGACGGAGTCTCCGAGGAAGAGGGTTACGACCTGGTCGGACGCTCCTACAGGGAGGCGCCGGTCGTCGACGGGGTCATCTACCTGCGGGCGCCCGGTGTGACGCTCTCGGCGGGCGAGTTCGTGAGAGCGGTCGTGACAGCTCAGGAGGGGTTGGACCTTGTCGGAGAAGTTCGGGGCACCGGTGAGCGCGGCGCGAGCCGCGATTAGCAGCGACTGGGTCAACCTCGCCAACATGTTCACGGCCTTGAGGGTCATGCTTGTACCCCCGATTATACTGTTGCTGCTCTACAGGCCCACCCTGCCCTACAACGCCTCGGTCGATTTCGTGGCAGGCCTGGTATTTATACTGGCCGCCATGACCGACAAGGCTGACGGGTACTTCGCCCGGCGGAACGACTCGGTGACGAAGGTCGGGCAGTTCTTCGATCCCCTAGCGGATAAACTGCTGATGATACCGGTCATGATAACCCTCTGGTACACCGGCAGTTTCCCACTCTGGGTGCTGCTTATCGTCGTCGTGCGCGAACTGCTGATATCTGCGATCAGGGTCGTGGGAGCGAGAAAGTCCATATCTTTCCCCGCGAGCTGGTCCGGCAAGATAAAGATGTTCTCGCAGGTCGTCGTGGTCAGCGTCCTCATATTCTTCCCGGGCAGCGCGACCTCGCCGGTGGTGGTGACCATGGTTTACGTGATGGCCGCCGTAACACTGTACTCCGGCATCGACTACGTCGCTCGCGCGAGACGCGAAATATTCGCGGCCCCGGTCGCGGAGAGACAGGTACGGTGACCGCGGGGTCCCGGCCGAAGATCGCGGTCCTCACGGTTGGCGACGAGCTTCTCTCCGGCGAGACAGCGGACACCAATTTCCCCTACATGGCGCGCGCTTTCGCGGCCATGGGCCTTCAGGTCGGCAGGCACGCGACGGTCGCCGATGAGGTGGACGAGATCCTCCGTGAGGTAAGGGAGCTCGCGCGTTCCGCGGGCGCGGTCATCATAACCGGGGGTCTCGGCCCGACCTCGGACGACCTGACAACCGAGGCGGTGGCCGGCGCAGCGGGCAGGGAGCTCGAGTTCCACCAGCACATAGCCGATGGCCTGAAGGCATTTTTCGAGCTCCTCGGCAGGCCCATGAGCGACGAGAACCTCAAGCAGGCCTACCTGCCGGAGGGCGCGGTCGAGATACCGCCGGCCGGTGGGACCGCCCCGGGATTCATGCTGGAGCACGAAGGTGCGCTTGTGGTGGCGCTTCCCGGGGTCCCGCGCGAGATGGTCGAGATGCTCGAGTCCCACGTCCTTCCGGAGCTGGAGCGCCGCTTCCAGACAGGCGGAGTGTCGATAACCCGGCGGGTGATGACGTTCGGCACCGGGGAGGCGGACGTGGCGGGGATGGTAGCCGACCTCATCGGGCAGAGCGGGATACGTTACGGTTTCCTCGCCCTCGGGGGGCCGGTGGCGATAAAGATAACCGCGAACGCGCAGAACCGGGAAGATGCGCTCGCGATGCTCGACGACGAGGAGGCACGCATCCGTGCGAGACTGGGCCCGCTTGTCTACGGCACGGACGATAATACCCTGGAGCAGGTACTGGGAGCACTTCTCAGAGAGCGTTCGCTGACGCTCTCGTCGGCCGAATCGGCGACGGGAGGGCTGGTCTGCGGACGCATCACCAACGTTCCGGGGAGCTCGGACTACTTCCTCGGGGGAGTCGTCTCGTACAGCATCGGAGCCAAGGAGAGAGTGCTCGAGATACCGGAGGCGGTGTTGGAAGACGGTGCCGTGTCGAAGGCGGTCGCAGCCGCGATGGCGGAGTCGGTTCGGCGGCTCTTCGGGGCCGACCTGGGCGTTTCGGTGACCGGCGTGGCGGGGCCTGGCGGCGGCGGCGAGAAGAAACCGGTCGGAACGGTGTGCCTCGGCCTGGCGCACGGGGGCGGGACCGCGTCATGGGAGGTCCGCCTGCCTGGAGACCGGGCGATGGTCAGGGGGATCGGGGCGATGGCGGCGATGCAGGTCGTGAGGCTCCACGTCCTGGGCGAGGCGGGTCCCTTCGGATGGCTCAGGTCCTGACCGCTCCATAGCGGCCTGAGTGGTCTCATTGACACCCCGAGAGCTTCAGTGTTAACTTACCAAAGTGCGTGAGAATGCCCATTTTAAGGGCATTCTGTTAGGTTTGGCGGCGATAATTCGTCGCTCATATTGCAGGTGAAAATGTCTAGCTACAAGGATACGCTGAACCTCCCGAAGACGGATTTCCCGATGAAGGGCAACCTGGCGCGGCGCGAGCCGGAGATCCAGGAGATGTGGCGCAGGCTCGACCTGTACCGGCTGATCCTCGAGCGGAAGGCGGACAGGCCGAACTTCGTGCTTCACGACGGGCCGCCGTACGCCAATGGCGACATCCACGTGGGCACCGCCTACAACAAGATCCTCAAGGACATCATCGTCAAGTACAAGACCATGCGCGGTTACCGGTGCCCGTACGTCCCCGGCTGGGACTGTCACGGGCAGCCGATCGAGCACGAGGTGACAAAGCGGCTGGGCGACCGCCGGATAAGCAGGATGGAGCTGCGAAAGCAGTGCCGCGACTACGCGATGAAGTTCGTGGGCAGGCAGGCGGAGCAGTTCCAGCGGCTGGGGGTGCTGGGCGACTTCGAAGACCCGTACCTGACGCTCGCGCCGAAGTACGAGGCGACAAACGTCGAGGTCTTCGCCGAGCTGTACCGCAAAGGCCTGGTGTATCGCGGCAGGAAACCGATCCACTGGTGCACGACCTGCGTCACCGCGCTTGCCGAGGCGGAGATCGAGTACGAGGATAAGCAATCCGGCTCGATATACGTCAGGTTCCCTCTGGCGGACGAGTTCCCGCCGGTGACCCAGACCGGAAAGCCCGTATCGATGCTGATATGGACGACGACGCCGTGGACGCTTCCCGCCAACGTCGCCATAGCGCTGCACCCGAGGTACCGCTACGTGGGCATAGACACAGGCGTTGAGATACTGGTGATGGCAAAGGACCTGGTCGAGCGGGTAGCCGGGGAGACCGGCCTCGAGGGGTACACCGTGGTGGACGAGTTCGCTGGCTCGGAGGTCGAGGGGCTCTACTGCGAGCACCCGTGGTCTGACCGGCGCTCGGTCATCGTGCTGGCTGATTACGTGACCCTCGAGCAGGGCACGGGCTGCGTTCACATCGCGCCGGGACACGGCCAGGAGGACTACCTCACGGGTCTCGAGTACGACCTGCCCGCGCCGATGCCGGTCGACGACCTGGGCTTCTTCACGTCGGAGGCCGGCCCCTTCGAGGGCATGAGCATCATCGATGCCAACCCGAAGATAATCGAGGACCTGGCCGGGCGGGGCCTTTTGTTGTCTGCGAGCACCATCACGCACCAGTATCCACACTGCTGGCGCTGCAAGCAGCCGGTGGTGTTCCGCGCGACTCCCCAGTGGTTCATCGGCCTCGACAGTCCGTTGCCGACGGGCTTGACGCTCAGGCAGGCGGCGCTGGATGCTGTCCAGACCGCCGGATGGATACCAGACTGGACGATAAACCGCATCGGGTCGATGGTCGAGTCGAGGCCGGACTGGTGCATCTCGAGGCAGCGCTCGTGGGGCGTGCCTATACCTATAATCTACTGCTCGGGATGCGGTGAGGAGGTCGTGACGGACGAGGTGTTCGCCGCCATCGCGGCACTTATAGCACGGGATGGGGCCGACGCCTGGTTCGAGAAGGCCCCGGAGGAGTTCCTGCCGGAGGGGACGGCCTGCCCCGGGTGCGGTGGCGCGTCGTTCGAGAAGGAGAGCGACATAGTAGACGTCTGGTTCGAGTCCGGGGTGAGCCACTTCGCGGTGCTTCGCGACCGGCCCGAGCTCTCATGGCCCGCCGACCTCTACGTGGAGGGCAGCGACCAGCACAGGGGCTGGTTCCAGTCGAGCCTGATGCTCTCGGTGGGGTGCGTCGGGAAGCCGCCCTTCAGAGCTGTGCTCACACACGGTTTCACGGTGGACGGCGCCGGCCGCAAGATGTCGAAGTCGCTCGACAACACCATCGAGCCGGGTGAGGTCATCAGCCGCTCCGGCGCGGACATACTCCGGCTCTGGACGGCTACCTCGGACTATTCGAGCGACGTGCCCGTCTCGGAACAGATACTGAGCAGGGTGACCGAGTCTTACAGGCGCGTCCGCAACACGGTGCGGTTCCTGCTCGGCAACACCTACGACTTCGACCCCGCCGTGCACTCCGTGGCCCGAGCGGAAATGGAGGAGATCGACCGATGGATGCTGTCGAGGCTCCAGGGCCTCGTCGGCCGCGTGACGGCGATGATGGACGGGTATCTGCTCCACCAGGCGGTGCAGGCCCTGCACCTGTTCTGTACCGTGGACCTCAGCTCGCTTTACCTTGATATACTCAAAGACAGGTTGTACACGTTCGCACCCGAGTCACGCGAGCGGCGTTCCGCGCAGACGGCGCTCCATCAGATTCTGAAAAGTCTCACGGCGATGATAGCGCCGTTCCTCGCCCACACCGCCGAGGAGGCGTGGCTCGCCATCCCGGGGGAAAAGCCGGAAGAGGAGAGCGTACACCTCGCGGCATGGCCCGAGCCGGACGAGTCGCTGGTCGACAGTGCGCTCGAAGAGAGGTGGGATCGCCTCCTCGAGGTCCGTGAGGAGGTCTACCGGGCGCTCGAGGAAGCGCGCCAGCGCGAAGAGATAGGGACGAGCCTCGAGGCGCGGGTGGTCATCTACGCCGGCGGCCTGGACCTCGCCCTGCTGGAGGAGACGGCGAGCATGCTTCCGGCCGTGATGATAGTGTCGCAGGTCGAGGTGAGAGAGCTGTCCGGGTTCGAGGGAGAGCGCCGCGGAAGCGGCGACATCGAGGCGGTGGTCGGGCTTGCCGAAGGAAACAAATGCCAGCGCTGCTGGAATTACAGCCCCGAGGTCGGGGCTGACGAGGAGCACCTCGAGGTCTGCGAGCGATGCGTCGGCGCGCTCCGGGCGGGACGATAGGATGTCGAAGGCGTCCCTGGGAAAGTACCTCGCTTTCGCGGGAACGTTGCTAGGAGTACTTGCGGTCGACCAGGCCGTAAAGGCCATAGTGGTAGCGAACGTCGAGCCGGGCACCTCCTACAGGCTCTTTCCCGGGGTCGACATCACCCATATCAGGAACTCGGGGGCAGCTTTCGGGCTCTTCGCCGGCAACGGGCAGGTGATCTTCTGGGTGGCGCTCGTGGCGGTCGTTATCACCCTGCTCTGGTTCTTCGGTTCGAGGGGCGCGAGCAGCGTCTGGTACTACGTGGCGCTCGGGCTGATCATCGGGGGGGCCGTCGGGAACTTGACGGACCGCATATTCCGCGGAAACGTTGTGGACTATATTGATGTTGGATGGTGGCCCGTTTTTAACGTGGCCGACATCGCGGTCGTGGTCGGCGTGATAACGTTGATGGCGCTGGTCCTGTTTGATTTCAGCAGGAAGAGCGCCGCGAATGATGAGGGGTGAGCCTGGAGAATGCACCGTATTCTCATCCACCTAGGGAGCCTTTCGATCTACTCGTACGGGGTATTCCTCGCCTTCGGGTTCATCGCGGCGACGTTTGTCGCCCGCTATCGATACCGCCAGCAGTTCAAGAACCCCGACATCGTGCTCGATTACGTCGTGGCCGCGGTCGTGGGCGGGATCGTTGGAGCGAGGTTATTCTACGTCGTCGGGCACTGGTCCGAGTACAGCCAGCACCCGGGGCAAATATTCAAGCTGAACATGGACGGGCTGGTGTTCTACGGCGGGCTGATCCTCGGGCTGGGGCTGACCGCTCTGGTCGGATACCTGAGGAAGCAGAGGTTCTGGAGCACAATGGACCTGGCGGGGCTGTGCGTCCCGCTGGCGCTGGCCATCGGCAGGATCGGGTGCCTGATGAACGGCTGCTGCTACGGCAAGCCGACGGGCCTCCCCTGGGGCATAACGTACCCTGTCAGCACTGGGATAATCGGCCCCCGGCAGCCAACCCAGATATACGAGTTGATACTCGACCTGGGGCTCTTCAGCCTGCTCTGGTGGAAGAAGGACAGCTTCCAGAGAGACGGGACGGCGTTCTGGCTCTTCGTCCTCGGCTACGGGGTCATCAGGTTCCTGATGGAGCTCATGAGGGAGCACTCCACGGCGGGCGCGGGGCTCACGTTCCAGTTGATGAGCCTTGCGTTCTTCATCACCGCGGCGGTGGTGCTCCTGTTCAGGTACAGGCTGCTTCCCGCCACCAGGAGCGACGGAGACCTCTTTTAGATGAACCCCGAGGGGGGCGATGGTGAGAGCGGTGGTCCGGTGAAGGCGGAAAGGCGACTCTGGAGCGCAGCGAGGAGGTCGGCCCACCCCCGGCACACTTCCCGTTCGCACGGGTGAGATGGAGCCACTGAGCGGCACCCGCGTGATATCGGCTCGCGAGGAAGGCGAGAGGCTGGACACCTTCCTGGCGGGTGTCACTGGGCTGTCCCGGTCCCGCGTCCAATCGATAATATCCCTCGATCTCGTCACAGTAGACGGGCGTCCTACCAAGAAAAACCACGTGCTATGCGCCTCGGAGGAGGTCTCATGGGAGACGCCCTCCGAAGGTCCCACCACGGTCGAAGCCCAGGAGATGCTGCTCGAGGTGGTCTACGAGGACCCGCACCTGGTCGTGGTCGACAAGGCCGCCGGGATGGTGATGTACCCGGGCCTCGGTCACTCCGGCGACACACTTCTCAATGCCCTTCTCGCAAGGTACCCGGACATCGCGGGAGTCGGCGGTGAGGGCCGGCCGGGGGTGTTCCACAGGCTCGACCGGGACACCTCCGGCCTGGTCGCGGTCGCCCGCACCGAGACCGCCTACCAGCTCATGGTCGAGAAGATCCAGGGCAGGGAGGTCGAGCGCGTGTACACGGCTCTGGTGACCGGCGACATACCCGCGGAGCGAGGCACCATCGACGCCCCGATGGGCAGGAGCCGCGGGGACCGGAAGAAGATGGCCGTGATGCCCTCGGGCGGGCGGGAGGCTGTCACCAGGTTCGTCGTCCTGGAGCGGTTCAGCTATGGGTACACACTTATGGAGGTGTCTCTGCAAACGGGTCGCACGCACCAGATCAGGGTCCACTTCGCCTACATCGGAAACCCCGTGGCCGGAGACCCGGAGTACTCCGGCGGGCGGGGCCGGCGCGAGCTGGGCCTGGAGCGCCAGTTTCTGCACGCCTCGCGGCTGGCTTTCGAGCACCCGGTGTCCGGAGAGCGGATGGAGTTCACTTCGGAGTTGCCAACGGACATCGCGGAAGTGCTGAAGAGGTTGCGCTCGAGCCTGAGATAAGACGGCGGCTTAGAGGGAGCGGCCGACTATGGGCGCGATAGCCCTGAGCTTGGTCATCATGACGTCGAACTGCTCGAGGGTGAGCGACTGGGGCCCGTCGCACAGCGCCTGCTCGGGGTTGGGGTGGACCTCGACGATGACGCCGTCGGAACCTGCCGCTATCGCCGCCAGGCTCATCGGCTCGACGAGGCTCGATTTGCCGGTGGCGTGGCTCGGGTCCACCAGCACCGGCAGGTGGCTCTCGTGCTTGATGGCGGGCACCGCCGAGAGGTCCAGCGTGTTCCGGGTGTAAGTCTCGAACGTCGTGATGCCCCGTTCGCAGAGGATGATGTCGCTGTTGCCCTCGATTATCATGTACTCCGCCGCGAGCAGCAGGTCGGTCATCGTGGAGCTCGGTCCCCTCTTGAGCATGACCGGGTGGCCGCTCTTGCCGACCTCGGTCAGAAGGACGAAGTTCTGCATGTTCCGTGCGCCCACCTGCATGATGTCCGCGTAGCCGCTCACGAGCTCCACGTTTCGGGGGTCGGTCACCTCTGTGATTATCAGCAGCCCCGTCGTGTCCCTCGCCTCGGCGAGGTATTTGAGGGCCTCTTCACCGAGGCCCTGGAACGAGTAGGGAGAAGTGCGCGGCTTGTAGGCCCCTCCCCTGAGGACCGACGCCCCGCTCGCCCGGACCTTCCCCGCGATGTCGAGGAGCTGTTCCCTGCTCTCCACCGCGCAGGGCCCGGCCATCACAACGACTTTTTCGCCCCCGATGCGGACGCCCCCGATCTCGATGACCGTGTCGTCGGGATGAGCCTCGCGGCCGGCGAACTTGAAAGGCTGCAGGATGGGTATGATCTGCTCGATACCGGGCATGCCGCGCATGTTCTCGACCACTATGGTCTTGTCGTCGCCCACGATGCCGATGACCGTCTTCTGGACCCCGAATATCGGATGGGTTCGCAGGCCGTAGGAATGGACCTTGTCGATGACGTTCTCGATCTGTTTCTCTGTCGCTCCGTGCGACATCACAATGATCATATCGGCCTGCCTCCCGGTGGACAGCGGTGTTGGGCTGGTTGTGTGAGGTTAAGTATAAGCGATAGGATGCGGCCCCCTCTACATGCGGGCCTTACCGCTCGCCTTCGAGATCGGTGCACCGCAACGAGCCGTCCTCGCAGAGGCGGGCGACCGCGCGGCTGCCCCCGACCTGTGCGACCCCGCTGTCGCTCAGGTACGACCCCACGATCTGCCTGAGGCCCTCGAGCCTGCCCTCCATCTGGAGGGCCCTGCGCTCGGACGTGAGTAATTCGTCAACGGCCTGGCCGACCTCGAGAGCCGGCACGTTGGCCGACCTGCGCGCCTCGACCTTGCCGGCCATCATGTCGCATTCGTCGAGGAAATCGCACCACGGGCAAAGCGGGTTCCGGCGTGGCTCGAAATTCCCGCGCTGGACGGAGGACGCGACCGCCTGTATCGACTCGAAGGCCGTGTCGAGCCTCTGCGGTGTGATGGGTACGCTGTGCCTGTGGCCGTGCAGAAGGAAGTAGAAGGTGACCCTCTCGGGAGCGACGCCCCACACCCTCTCGACCGCGATGTGGTATATCGGTAGCTGGAGGTCTTCGCGGAGTTTGCGCTCCGGCGGCAGGCGCCGGTTGGTCTTGTAGTCTATGATCTCGAAGCCGCCGTTAGGGTCCTTGTCGAGGCGGTCTATCACGCCGGAAAGCTCACAGAATCCGAGGTCGACCCTGAAAGGCTTCTCGAGCGCCGCGGGGACCCGGAAGCTGTCCGCGTTCTGCCTGTGGAAGAGCTCGAGTGTCGACCGGGCCTGGTAGTAGTAGCGGACCTCCTCCTCGGGCGACGCGTAACCCTCGCTCGACCAACAGGTCTCCAGGTAGTCCAGCAGGTCATCGAGGGCCGGGGCGTCCGGGGTCGGGACGTCGTAGAACCATCGTAGCGCGTCGTGGACGCTCGACCCGAAAGAGAGCGCGGCGCCGGGCAGGCTCGGCCTGCCCTCGACGTACTTCAAGCGGTACTGCAGCGGGCACGTCTGGTACGTGTTTATGGCGCTGTAACTGAGCTTCAATGTCATTGACCCCTTCCGGGAGCTGTGGTCTGTGCTGTTATGATTATACAACCGGCCACCGACGGCGATCTCGTGCTTCCGGGCACGATCTCAGCTTGCGTCGGCGCCATTCCACCCCGGGCCCTTGAGGCCCCCGAGTGGGCGGAGGTCGCCGGAGGGGTCTCGAGACGCGCCGCGCGCCGTATCAGCCGAGCCCGGTCTTTTTCAAAAGGAAAGCCCGGGCGACCAAAGAACTATTAGACGGTCTCCCCACCCGGGAGGCCGAGCCAGGGAGATGTAGTGCCACGCTTTGCGCACCTCCATCTGCATACCGAGTACTCGATCCTAGACGGCGCGTGCCGCATACCCGACGCCTGTGAGCTGGCGAAAGAGATGGGCATGGACTCGCTTGCGATCACCGACCACGGTGTCATGTACGGCGCGTTCGTCTTCTACCAGAAGGCCCGCGACATGGGGTTGAACCCCATAATAGGCTGCGAGGTCTACGTCGCCCCGGGGGGAAGGGCGAGCCGCGAAGGAGGACTGGAGGGCCAGCCGAGCCACCTGGTGCTCCTGGCCGAGAACAACACCGGCTACCAGAACCTGATGCAACTGGTCACGCGGGGCTTCACCGAGGGTTTCTACTACAAGCCGCGAGTGGACCGCGAGCTGCTCGAGCGGTACAGCGAAGGCCTGATCGCGTTGAGCGCCTGCCTCAAGGGCGAGGTCGCCAGGGCCCTGCTCTCGGGTGACGAGTCCGGGGCCGCCCGTACGGCCGAGGACTACGCGCGCATTTTCGGCGAGGGCAACTTCTTCATCGAGCTGATGGACCACGGCATCCCCGAGCAGGCCCGGGTCAACCCCATGCTGGTGGAGCTGGCCCGGACAAAAGGGCTGGGGCTGGTGGCCACCAACGACATCCATTACGTGAGGCGAGAGGACGCGGGGCCGCACGACTACATGCTGTGCATCCAGACCGGGTCACTTCTGGCGGACGAGAGGCGCCTCAAGTTCTCGTCCGACGATTTTTACCTGAAATCCCCGGACGAGATGGCCGGGATCTTCCCCGACTTCCCCGAGGCCCTCGACAACACCGCCGACATAGCCGGGCGGTGCAACGTCGAGATCCCGGAGGGCAGGATACTTCTCCCGCGTTACACCCCGCCTCCCGGGTTCGACTTTGACTCGTACCTGGAGCACCTCGCGGCAGAGGGAGTCCGGAGCCGCTACCCGGACGAGCCTCCGGAGGTCATGGAGCGCCTCCGGGTCGAGCTCGACACGATCAAGCAGCTCGGCTTCTCGGGCTACTTCCTCATCGTCTGGGATTTCGTCAAGTATGCCAAGGAGCGGGGCATCCGCGTCGGCCCGGGAAGGGGGTCCGCAGCCGGCAGCCTGGTGGCGTACGCCATGGGGATAACGACCATAGACCCGCTCAAGTACGGGCTGCTGTTCGAGCGCTTTCTCAACCCCGAGCGGATAGCCCTCCCGGACATAGATATCGACTTCAGCCACTTGCGCAGGCCCGAGGTCATCGAGTACGTCGCACAGAAATACGGCAGGGACCGGGTCGCCCAGATAATATCGTTCTCGAGGCTCAACGCGCGCGCGGCAGTCAAGGACGTCGGCCGGGTGATGGACGTCGAGTTCGCCAAGGTCGACAACATCTCGAAGATGATCCCCGAGGACCCCAACATGACGATCGACCTCGCGCTCCAGCAGTCATCCGACCTGAGGCTCTCATACGAGGAGGACCGCGAGGTCCGGGAGATAATCGACACCGCGCGAAGCCTCGAGGGCCTGGTGAGGCACGACACCATCCACGCCGCGGGGGTCGTCATCGCCGACGAGGAGCTCGCCTCGTACATGCCGCTGCAGCGCAAGGGCGGAGAGGACGCCGAGGTCGTGACGCAGTACGACATGTACGACATCGAGAAGCTCGGCCTGCTCAAGGTGGATTTCCTCGGGCTCAAGAACCAGAGCCTGATCGAGCTTGCGGTCGAGCTGATAAACGGGCGGCACGAAGACGGCCTGGACATCGACAACATCCCGATGGACGACGCGGACACCTTCCGGCTCATCCAGAGCGGCAGGACGGTCGGCACTTTCCAGCTCGCCAGCTCTGGCATGCGGACCCTCATGAGGGACATGATGCCGAGCAGGTTCGAGGACATAATCGCGCTCATCGCGCTCTACCGGCCGGGTCCACTCAAGGCCAATATGCACAGGGTGTTCATCGACAACAAGGCCGGGCGGGAGCCGGTGAGCTACCCGCACCCCTCTATCAAGGAGGTCCTGGAGGAGACGCACGGGGTCATCGTCTACCAGGAGCAGGCCATGCGCATCGCGACCGTGCTGGCGGGCTACTCCGGCAAGGAGGCCGATGAGCTCCGAAAGGCGATGGCCAAGAAGAAGCCAGAGATAATGCTCGCCCACAGGCAGAAGTTCCTCGAGGGCGCGAGCGCTCTCGATATCGACGCGGCGACCGCGACCCGCGTATTCGACCTCATCGAGAAGTTCGGCGGCTACGGGTTCAACAAGTCCCACAGCGCCGCGTACGCGTTCGTCTCGTACCAGACGGCCTACCTCAAGGCCCACTACCCGTCGGAGTACATGGCGGCGTTGATGACGATCTACATGAACGACCAGGACCGGCTGGTCGAGTACATCAACGAATGCCGCAGGATGGGGCTGACCGTCAGGCCTCCCGACATCAACCTGTCAGACGGGCACTTCACGCCCTACGACGACAACGTGCTCTTCGGCCTCTCGGCGGTGAGGAACGTCGGCGCCGGCGTGGTCGAGCTCATCATCGCCGCACGCGACGAGGGAGGCCCCTTCGCGAGCATGGCGGACTATTGCGAACGGGTGCCGGCAAGCGCGACCAACAAGAAGACGCTCGAGAGCCTCATAAAGGCGGGAGCGTTCGACTCCGTCGAGCCGGACCGGAGTCGACTGCTCTCCACTTTTGATTCGGCGGTCACCACCGCCCAGCGGAAGCGCAGGGAGAGGGAGGCGGGGCAGTTCTCGCTCTTCGGCGACGAGGGATCCGACGACGGGACCCTCGGCGTCGCGCTGCCCTCCGATTACGAGGAGATACCCCGCAGGCACCTCCTGGGGTACGAGAAGGAGATGCTGGGAGTCTACGTCAGCGACCATCCGCTCACCGAGTGGAAAGACCTGCTGTGCCAGCGCGTGGAGATCGAGCTTGCGCAGATAACCGGGGACATGGACCGGGCCTCCATCACGGTGGGCGGCATGATAGCGAACCTCGAGCGGCGGTCCACAAAGGCCGGCAAGGCCTACGCGTCGTTCGTCCTCGAGGACTTCTCGGGAAGCGCCGAGTGCCTGGTGTTCAGCAACAAGCTTGAAAAGCTCGAGCCTTTCCTGCACGACGACGCGATAGTGCTGGTGAAGGCGCGGGTGGACATGAAAGAAAACACCCGCAAGCTGCTGGCCGACGAGGTCACGCCGCTCCAGAAGGTATTCGTGCGCCCGGCGAGGCTGGTGCTGCGCATCGAGGCGGACAGGTTCACCGAGGAGCTGACGTCGCACATAAAGGAGATCCTGCTGCAGCATCCGGGGGACATCCCGGTGCATTTCAGCATCTTCGACGACGGGCAGGAGGTGCACGCGGTGAGGCTGGGCGACCTATACTCTGTGGAGACCGTGAGCGACCTGTTGGCCAAGCTGAAGGCCCTGCTGGGCAGCGCCGCGATCAAAGTCGAATACCCCGACTGAAGTGCCGGCGCGACACCGGGGTCTGACCCCGATGCGACACACGGTGCGATCGGTGAGGAAGCGGTGTGCCGGCCGGCCCGACTACTCCTCGAACTTGAGGATGGTGTTGACGCCGGGGTCGGTGAAGCAGTCCGGGCAGTAGGCCACCACCTTGCCGCCGTCGCAGCCGAACCCGAAGTCCTCCAGCCTCACGCAGGAGTTGCAGAGGGGGATGCCGCACCCGCGGCAGAGTATGACCGCGTGCGCTTCTCCGCAGTAATGACAATCGGTCTCTTCGTCTATCATCTGCAGCCGCCACTGACTCGAATACCCGCCCTGGAGAGCCGGCCGGAGGGCCATGCGATGTCTCCGGCGCTCCGGTTAGGGCGACCCGTCGTCTTCTCTATATGCGTTATACTTCGTTATTGGCACAAGAGGTCTTTCGATGATGATAAACACGTTCGAAGTCCGCAAACAAGAGGATATTGATTCCCTGCTCCGCGAGCTCAGGTCGGGTTCCGGGCTCCCGGAAGGCGTTATCGAATCCGTACAAATGATAATCGACGACGTCGGGGAGAGGGGAGACGCCGCTCTCGTCGAGCTGACCGAGAGGTACGACGGCGTCAGGCTTCGCCCGGGCGAGCTCGAGGTGACGGCCGGCGAACGGAAGGGTTGCCTCGCGTCTCTGGACGCCAATACGCGGGCCGCGATGGAAAAGGCCGCTTCGAGGATATCCGGATTCGCCCGCAGGGCGCTCGCACCCGAATGGGATGCCGAGGTCGAACCCGGGGTGAGAGTCGGGCAGGTGCAGAGACCGGTCGAGTCGGCAGGCATCTATGCGCCGGGCGGGAGGTTCGCCTACCCATCGACGGTGCTGATGACCGGCGTCCCGGCCAGGGAGGCCGGGGTCGGCCGCATCGAGTTCTGCATCCCCCCCGACCGGGAAGGCTCCGTCAAGGTGGCGTCGCTGGCGGCGACCTGCCTTGTGGGCGAATGCAGGGTCTTCAGGGTCGGGGGTGCGCACGCCATGGCAGCGATGGCGCTCGGCACAGAGACCGTCCCCGCCGTGAGCATGATCGCCGGTCCCGGAAACGTCTACGTGACCGCGGCCAAGAGACTGCTCTCGGGGGTGGTGGGGATAGACCTCGAGGCAGGACCGAGCGAGGTGGCCATACTCATCGACGACTGGGCCGACCCGAGGTTCGCCGCCGCGGACCTGCTCGCACAGCTCGAGCACGACCCGCTCTCCATGGCCGTCCTGGTCTGCGAAACGGAGGGCGTCCTTGAATCCGCGGAGAGCGCGGTCGAGCGGATGGCCGGGCCGGGCGGTGGGACGGGGATCGGGGAAGACGGGCTGCGGGGCGCGGTGACCATCGCAAGATGCGCTTCTCGCGAGATCGCGGTGGAGCTTATAAACTCCATCGCCCCGGAGCACCTCGAGCTGATGGTGGAAAACCCATCCGAGCTCATCGGCCGCATCGAGTCGGCGGGCTGCGTCTTCCTGGGCCCGTATTCGCCGGTGGCCCTCGGAGACTATATCGCGGGCCCGAGCCACGTCCTTCCCACGGGGGGGACGGCCGCCCGCTGCTCTGGCCTGAGCGCCCAGAGCTTCAGGAAGACGATGAACGTGATCGGTTACTCGCGCCAGGGTCTCGAGGCCGACTCCGCCGACGCCGTGCTCCTCGCGCGGCTGGAGGGTCTCGAGAGGCACGCGCGCTCGATAGAGATGCGGGAGACCGAAAAGCCGTGAGAGGGGCCGACACTTCGGGAGGGGTGCAGACATGAGCAGGACCGGCGATTGCGTCAGGGAGACCAGGGAGACATCGGTCGAGGCGAGACTGGACCTGGACGGCACGGGACGGGTGCAGGTCTCGACCGGGCTTCCCTTCTTCGACCACATGCTGGAACTCATGTTCAGGCACGCGCTGATAGATCTCACCATCTCCGCGAAAGGCGACCTCGAGGTAGACGCCCACCACACCGTCGAGGACACCGGCCTGGTGCTGGGCACGGCGCTCGACGACGCGCTCGGCGACAGGCGTGGCATCACCAGGTTCGGGTCGAGCCTTGTTCCGATGGACGAATGCCTGGCCGAGGTGGCGATAGATATAAGCGGCAGGCCATTCCTCGCCTACGAGGTTGAGATACAGGCGGAGAACCTCGGCGGGTTCGAGCCATCGCTGGCAAGGGATTTCTTCCAGGCGCTGGTGAACCAGTCCGGCCTTACGATGCACGTTACGCTAAGGCGTTCGGACGGTGTGCACCACAGTCTGGAGGCGATGTTCAAGGCGGCCGGCCGGGCGCTCAAGGCCGCGGTCGAACCGGACCCCAGGGTATCGGAGATCCCCAGCACGAAGGGGACCATCTGATGGGCCGGGTTGGCGTGATCGACTACGGCATGGGAAACCTGAGGAGCGTCGAGAAGGGACTCGAGAAGGTCGGCGTGGATGTCGCGATATGCGATAGGGCCGACGAGCTCGACGGATTCGACGGCCTTGTGCTGCCGGGCGTGGGGGCGTTCGGCGACGCGATGGTGAACCTGCGTGGTCGCGGCATGATCGAACCCCTCCACGATTTCGTCAAGAGCGGAAGGCACCTGCTCGGGATATGCCTCGGTATGCAACTGCTGCTGTCTTCGAGCGATGAGCACGGGCGCTTCGATGGGCTCGGGATCATCCCCGGTGAGGTGCCGAGGCTACCCGGAAGCGTCAAGGTACCGCACATGGGATGGAACGTGCTGAGGATAAAGCGCGATGTGCCGCTCTTCGCCGGTATCGAGGACGGGTCCCGTTTCTATTTCGTGCATTCCTTCTACTGCGCGCCGGCCGACGACACATGTACGATCGGGACGACGCAGTACGGGCTGGACTTCACCAGCGCCGTCGGTAGGGACAACGTGTGGGGCCTTCAGTTCCACCCGGAGAAGAGCAGCTCGCTCGGACTCAGGATGCTCCATAACTTCGGCGTCATGGTCTCGGGCAGGACCGGGGGCGAAGCGGTATGACGAGGCGGACCCCGATCGAGGGCTTTATCGTGCTTCCCGCGGTCGACATCAAGGGCGGCAAGTGCGTGAGGCTCTACAAGGGAGACCCGGACGAGACGACCGTCTTCGAGGACGACCCCGTCGAAGCGGCCCTGCGCTGGGAAGCCGAAGGCGCACGGATGCTGCATGTCGTCGACCTGGACGGCGCATTCGCGGGCGAGCCCGTGAACCACGAAGTCATCAAGCGGATGGCAGGGGCGCTCGCGATACCGATCGAGGTCGGGGGAGGCGTCCGCGACACCGACGCGGCCAGGCGGTACATGGAAGCCGGCGTCGACCGACTGGTCGTGGGGACCAGGGCGTTCACCGACCTTCCGTGGCTCCGTGACATGGCGGAGATGCTCGGGGACAGGCTCGTTGTGGGACTCGACGTCAGGCAGGGGCACGTCGCGGTGGCCGGCTGGACGGGCGACAGCGGGCTGACCCCCGGGCGCGGACTGCGGATGCTCGAGGAGGCCGGGGTCCGCAGGATCCTGTATACCGACACGAGCAGGGACGGCACGCTCGAGGGGCCGAACGTCGACGGCATCGTGAAAATAGCCCGGGCGGCACACATTCCCGTTATAGCATCAGGAGGGATCGGGATCGTCAACGACGTGGTGCGGCTCTGGAACATGAGGAGCGTCGGGATCGAGGGGGTAATAGTCGGTATGGCCCTCTACACCGGAAAGGTCACGCTGGTGGACATAATGAGCGCGCTCGAGGAAGGGGCCGAGGGCTGATGCTCGCAAAACGCATAATACCGTGCCTCGATGTAAAGGAGGGCAGGGTCGTAAAGGGAATCCACTTCGTCGACCTGCGCGATGCGGGTGACCCGGTCGAGCTTGCCGCTTTCTACGACAGAGAAGGGGCCGACGAGCTCGTATTTCTCGACATCACCGCCTCCCACGAGGGAAGGGACACCAGGGTCGAGCTGGCGGCGCGCACGGGCGAGGAGGTTTTTATCCCTTACACCATCGGTGGAGGCATAGACACCGTCGAAGATATACGCGGCATCGTCAAGGCGGGAGCGGACAAGGTCTCGGTAAACACCGCAGCGGTCGCCGACCCGGGGCTGATAACAAGGGCGGCCGAGAGGTTCGGCAGCCAGTGCGTCGTAGTCGCGATAGACGGTCGCGGCAGGGGAGACGGCGGCTGGGAGGTCTACACGCACGGCGGTCGGACCCCGACCGGGATCGACGTGCTCGAGTGGGCCCGGGAGGTTGAGTCCAGGGGCGCGGGCGAGATCCTGCTCACCAGCATGGACCGCGACGGGACAAAGATGGGGTACGACATCCCCCTCACCAGGGAGGTCTGCAAGGCGGTTTCCATCCCCGTGATAGCAAGCGGAGGCGCCGGCAGGCTCGAGCACCTGGCTGAGGCGATAGAGCAGACCGACTGCGACGCCGTCCTGATCGCGAGCATCTTCCACTACGGGGAGCACACCATAGCCGAGGCCAAGAAGTACATGGCCTCCAGGGGCATCGAAGTGAGGATGTGAGTGCCGGTCCCAGGCACGCGGATGTCCTTTGGGACCCGCGCGGACACGTGGCCGGTGGCGGACCGGCCAACCGGCCCGCCGCAACGAGTGCGCGACGGCCGGAATGGGCCGCCCGAGGCCGCTTTTTTGAATAATTGAAAAAGAAGCGATTACGAGCGGCCGGTTGGACATGCTGGTGCGGATATGTTTAAATGTCTCACTAATATTTCCCTGGTTTCGTACTCTCGGGCCGGAAAAGGGGGCTAAGTCATGTCCAGGAGAAAATCATTCAGCCTCATCGCCTGTTCGGTAGCGTTGTTCCTGATCGTGGCCGTGGGCGCGGTCGGATGCAGCAGCAAACCAAGCGTGAGCCTGTACAAGATCGGCGTGGTGCTGTCCGCCAGCGGGCCTAGCGCGCCGCTCGGCACGTCCGAGCAGAACTCTATAAGGCTCCTCGAGAGCCAGATAAACGACCAGGGTGGCGTCGACGGGGTCAAGGTAAGCTTCATTATCGAAGACGACCAGAGCGACCCGGCGAAGGCCAGCGTGGCGGCCACAAAGCTCATCACGCAGGACCAGGTGCTCGCCCTCATCGGCAGCAGTACAACCGGAGCGACGCTCGCGATGGCGCCGATCGTCGAGAAGAACCAGGTTCCTCTCGTCAGCATGGCGGCGGGCGTCAAGGTGACCCAGCCGCCCCAGAAGTGGATATTCAGCGTCGCGCCGTCGGACGCGCTGGTGACCCAGAAGGTGCTCATATACCTGAGAGACACCCTCAAGGTCAAGACGATCGCCATCCTGCACGACGCAAACGCGTACGGGACGGGAGGCTCCGACGAGCTCAAGGCCAAGGCACCCGCGTACAACATCCAGATAGTGGCTGACGAGAGCTACGGATCGGCGGACACGGACATGACACCGCAGCTCACCAAGATCCAGCCGACGAACGCGCAGGCGCTGGTGGTCTGGGGCACCAACCCGGGTCCGGCGTCGGTGGCGAAGAACATGCAGGAACTAAACATGACGATCCCGTTTGTGGGCTCATCCGGAATCGCGAACCAGAAGTTTATCGAGCTCGCCGGGTCCGCGGCCAACGGCGTCGTGTTCGCGGCGAGCAAACTCATCATCCCCAGCTCGATTCCCGCTGGGAGCGCCTGGGCTAAGTCGGTCAACGAGTTCTCCGCCGCCTACAAGAAGGCGTACGGGGTCAACATCGACACCTTCGCGGCACACGGGTGGGATTCAGGGAACATGGTGGTAAACGCGATAAAGAGCGTCGGCGCCGACAGCGCCAAGATACAGAGTGAGCTCCAGAGCGTGACGGACTACCCGGGCGTGGACGGCGTGTTCACGTATACGGCGACGAACCACTCGGGACTCAAGGTGGATGCTCTCATGATGGTTAAGATAGTCAACGGTCAATGGGTCGAGGTCAAATAGAGGAGATACCCGGCTGACCGCTGCTGGCGGTAAGGCAACCTGCAAGGGGGAGTACGTTGAAGAAGAAGACAGGACTAAAGGCACTAATAGTCATTTCGTCGGTTGCGGTGTTCGTTGCCGTGTTCGCACTTGGGTGCGGCGGCACGAGCAACCCGACGGGTTCGGCTTACAAGGTGGGCGTGGTGCTCTCCGCGAGCGGTCCGAACGCTCCCCTGGGCCAGTCCGAGCAGCAATCGCTGCTGCTGCTCGAGAAGCAGGTCAACGCGAACGGTGGCATCAACGGCCACCCGCTCGACATCATCATAGAGGACGACGCCAGCGACCCGGCCAAGGCGGCTACGGCGGCGGCCAAGCTTATCAACCAGGACCAGGTGTCGGCGCTGATCGGCAGCAGCGGCACCGGACCGACCCTCGCCATCGTGCCGGTCGTCGACAAGGCGAAGGTCCCGCTGATCTCCATGGCGGCGGGCACCAAGATAACCAGCCCGGTCGACCCGCTGGTGTTCAGGACACCACCGAGCGACTCGATGGCCATCACAAGGGTGCTCACCTACCTAAAGAACACGCTGAAGGTCAAGAAGATCGCCATCCTCCACGACTCGAACGCGTTCGGGACGGGCGGGGCGGACGAGCTGTCCGCGAAGGCGCCCAAGTACGGAATCACGGTCGTCGCCCGCGAGAGCTACGGCTCGGCCGATACTGACATGACCGCGCAGTTGACCAAGATCCAGGGCACACCCGCCCAGGCGATAGTGGTCTGGGGCACCAACCCAGGCCCGGCTTCCATCGCCAAGAACATGCAGCAGCTCGGAATGACCATCCCGTACATCGGGTCGCACGGCATAGCCAACAAGAAGTTCATCGAGCTGGCTGGCACCGCCGCGAACGGAGTCGTCTTCCCCGCCGGCAAGCTGCTCGTCCCCGCGTCGATACCGGCGGGATCGGACTGGAGCAAAGCGGTCAACGATTTCTCGGCGGCGTACAAGAAAGAGTACCAGATGGATATCGATACGTTCGCCGCGCACGGCTACGATGCCGGAAGTATAATAGTCGAGGCTATGAAAAAGGCCGGCACTGATAGCACCAAGCTCCGTGACCAGATCGAGCAGACCGCGGGCCTGGCTGGGGTCGACGGCGTGTATACCTACAGCCCGACCAACCACGACGGTCTCAGCGTCGCCGATCTGACAATGATCAAGATAAACAACGGGGCGTGGGTGGAGGCAAAGCAGTAAAGACGGAAGGCTTAAGGATAAATGCACAGGCTAGGCCTTTTCGGCCTAGCCTGTTTCATGTCGGCTGCGGAGACGAGTAAAGAAGGTAACGACTGAAGACCACCGATAGAGAACAGAACCGGATACTGTTGATCACAGGCCTGGCGGTGGCCGCTGTAATCGCGGCGTCGCTCATATTCAAGGGGTCCACCGGCCTGCAGTGGATACTGAGCGGCCTGACCGTGGGCAGCATCTACGCGCTGATAGCGATGGGTTTTTCCGTCATCTACGCCAGCACCAGGGTGATCAACTTCGCGCAGGGTGAGTTCGCGATGCTCGGCGGGATGCTGATATATACCTTCAGCGGAAGGGCGCACATCCCGACGGCACTCGGTTTTGTCCTGGCGGTGATCATCGTCACCCTGCTCGGGGCCGGTTTCGAGAGGGTCGCTATCCATCCCCTGCGCAAATCGAACGTGATCACGATGATCATAGTGACGATCGGTTTCTCGATCTTCCTTCGCGCGGTGGCCAAATGGGTCTGGGGCTCCGACACCGTCCCGGTAGCGTCGTTTTCGGGCGACAAGCCGATAAGGATTTTCGGGGCGAGCCTGGTGCCCCAGAGCTTCTGGGTCTTCGGGTTCACCGCCCTGGCGGTGGTGCTGGTCTTCCTCTTTTTCAACCGGACATTACTCGGCAAGGGAATGCGGGCGGCGGCGGGCAACGCCGACGCCGCCAGCCTGGTCGGGGTCAACCCGTCGACCACCTCACTGACAGCCTGGACCCTTGCCGCGGCGCTGGGCGCGGCCGCAGGGATAGTGATCGCGCCGATAAAGTTCGTCGCGATCGACGTCGGCGTGATGCTTGGACTCAAGGGTTTCTCCGCGGCGGTCCTGGGCGGGCTGGGCAGCGCGCCGGGCGCGGTCGTGGGAGGCCTGGTCCTGGGCATTCTCGAGACGATGGTCGCGGGGGTCTTCCCGTCCGGCTACAAGGACGCGGTGGCTTTCCTGATACTCATACTGGTCCTGCTGGTGAGGCCCCAGGGCCTGCTCGGCAAACGCGAAAGTGTGAAAGTCTAGATGGGCGACGGGATAGAAAAGCACAAGGGACCGGCAAACGTGCACGATTACAGGACGCTGCTCCTGGTGGCGATCTTCGTCTTCACCGTGCCGCTCTGGGCGCACTTCATACCGGGCAGCGTCATCCACATGGACATCGTGAACCTGATGGTCCTCTCGGGCATCTACGCCTGTGCCGTCGTCGGGCTGAACCTACTGGTCGGGTACGCCGGCCAGATATCGCTCGGCCATGCCGCGTTCTTCGGCATCGGGGCGTACTCGGTGGCGATACTGTGTACGAACTTTGCCTGGTTCCCCACCTGGCTGGGTATAGCTATAGGGGCGTCGCTGGCCGGGATCATCGGGTGGCTTGTCGGCGTCCCGGTGCTCAAGTTGAAGGGGCACTACCTTGCCATGGCGACACTCGGCCTGGGCGAGATAATATTCATACTCTTCCGCGAGCTTACGGGCCTCACCAAGGGTACCGTTGGCATCACCAGCATACCCCCGCTCAGCCTGTTCGGACTGCGCTTCGACAGCGATTTCAAGCTGTACTTCCTGGTCTGGGGGGTCGTGATGCTGATGATGCTTATAATCATCAACATCATACGCTCCCGGGTCGGCAGGGGACTCCGCGCACTGCACTCGAGCGAGGTCGCGGCGGAAGCGATGGGCGTCAACACCAGCAAATACAAGACCAAGGTGTTCGTGCTGTCGGCGGTGTTCGCCGGCGTGGGCGGCGGGCTCTTCGCGATGTTCCAGCGATACGTGAACCCCGAGTCCTTCCACTTCACGCTTTCGATATTGTTCATCACGATGGTGGTGGTAGGAGGGATGGGCAACCTGTGGGGCGGCATAGTCGGGGCGATAGTACTCACCTTCCTCCCCTCGGTCATCACAGCTCTGCCTGAGTGGATACCGGTGTTCCCGTCGAGCCTGCAGAACTTCGGCAACTACACGCTGGTGCTGTACGGGCTTCTACTGATAGTCTTCATGATCTTCCTCCCGCAGGGGGTCGCGTACGGCTTATCCAGGGGGGCGAGCTATGCCTCTACGGGGGCCAGGAGACTCCGCGATATATGGAACGCGCGAAAGTACGAGGGTGACTGATGGCCGAAGCTATCCTGCGGGTCGAGGGCGTTACCAAGCTCTTCGGGGGGCTGGCTGCCGTCAAGGACGTCTCCTTCTCGGTCGAGCCTGGCGAGATAAAGGCCGTCATCGGGCCGAACGGCGCCGGCAAGACCACGCTTTTCGACGTGCTTACCGGGGTACAGCGGGCCACCTCGGGCCAGGTGTTCCTGAAGGGCGAGAACGTCGAAGGGAAGAGGCCGGACGAGATAACCGCGCTGGGGATGGTGAGGACCTTCCAGACCGTCAAGTTGTTCGAGGGCATGACGGTGCTCGAGAACACCATGGTCGGGTGCCACGCGAGGTCGACGGCGGCCTTCATCAGGACCGGGCTGTCGCTCCCGTCCGCGAGGCGTGAGGAGACGAGGATCCTCGCCGAGGCGACCGAAGTCCTCAAGACGGTGGGGCTCGAGACGAGGTCCGGCGAGCTGGGCACGAACCTGCCGTACGGGCAGCAGAGGACCCTGGAGCTCGGGAGGGCGCTCGCGAGCAGGCCGGGCATTCTGCTGCTGGACGAGCCCGCGGCGGGGCTGAACCCCTACGAGACCGGTGAGCTGTCGCAGTTGCTGGTCCGGTTGAGAGAGGGAGGGCTGACCATCCTGGTCGTCGAGCACGACATGGGGCTGGTGATGGACATCTCCGACGAGATCGTTGTGTTGGACTACGGGGAGGTCATAGCGAAGGGGTCGCCTGAGCAGGTCCAGAACGACCCAAGGGTCATAGAGGCGTACCTGGGTATCGAGGCATGATGCGAGGAACCAGACGATGCTGAGGACTGAAAAACTGTCCACCTTTTACGGTAATATACAGGCCCTCAGGGACATAACAATAAGGGTGAGGCGTGGCTCGATAACGACTATCATCGGCGCGAACGGGGCCGGGAAATCAACCCTTCTCCGCACAATATCGGGCCTGGTGAAGGCGAGGCACGGACTGGTCATATACGAGGACACGGACGCCACAAACCTCTCTCCCAGCAAGCTAGTGCACATGGGCATCTCGCAGGTCCCGCAGGGCAGGCAGGTGTTCGGAGACATGAGCGTGGAAGAGAACATCGAGCTCGGGGCTTACGCGCGCAGGTTCGGCCACAAGACCGAGGTCAAGCAGGACCGGGAGATGGCCTACGAGCTCTTCCCGATCCTGGCCGAAAGACGCAGTCAGCTTGCGGGGACACTCTCGGGCGGGGAACAGCAGATGCTGGCGATAGCCCGCGCGCTGATGTCGCACCCGAGGTTGCTGTTGCTCGACGAGCCGTCGATGGGGCTCGCGCCGAAGGTCATCCAGTCGATATTCAAGACGCTGTTCTCGCTCCACGAGCAGGGGCTCACCATCCTGCTGGTCGAGCAGGACGCCAAGATAGCGCTCGAGACCGCCAACTACGGCTACGTGATGCGCACTGGGAAGGTCGCCCTCGAGGGCGAAGCGTCGAGTCTCCTCGAGAACGAGGAAGTAAAGCGGATATACCTGGGGTGATGACCGATGGGTGACAACGAGACTCGGATGCTGAGCGTCGATGAGATGAAGTTCGACGAGAGGGGCCTGATACCGGCGATAGTCCAGGAGGAGTCGACCGGCCGGGTCCTGATGCTCGCCTACATGAGCAGGGAGTCCCTGGGGCGCACGCTCGAGACGGGGCGGACGTGGTTCTACTCGAGGAGCAGGCAGCAACTCTGGGCCAAGGGCGAGACGAGCGGGCACGTACAGAATGTAAAGCGCGTGTTCTACGACTGTGACGCGGACACCCTCCTGGTCCAGGTCGAGCAGGTCGGGGCAGCCTGCCATACCGGCGAGTTCAGTTGCTTTTACAGGGAGCTGACGCCGGGGCAGGGTGAGCACGGCGACCGGTAGCGCCGCAGGAAGGTGCCGTCCGGCCGTTTGTTATAATCCGATTAGGTGGCATTCCCGGGGGAACGGTGATAGGTTTTGCCTCTGGACAACGTAATCCCCGAAGTCATGGACTTCGTGGACAGGTACATCGATTCGTTCGTGACATGGGACGTGGTCACGTACTTCTATGAGAACCCGGGCATCGAGAGGAAGCTCTCGGGCATCGCGCTTGACGTCGGCCGGCGGGTCGACAGCCTCGAGCCCACCCTGAAGACACTTACAGACCTCGGAATACTTCGCGCCGAGGTGGAGCCGGGCGACGAGACTGCGTATAGTTACACCCCGACCAGCGACTTCAACATCCAGATGGAAAGATTTCTGGATGCGACCCACGACCGCACCAACAGGCTCGCGATAGTGAGCAAGGTATTACAGAAAGAGGCTCGTAGGCTTTGACAGGCCGGAGCGAAGAGCCGGGCACCGACCTCGGGAGCCGGCAACGCCTTGTCTGCCGCCGGCGATAACGCTAGAATTCACGGGCGAGCGGGAGTAGCTCAGTTGGTAGAGCGCGACCTTGCCAAGGTCGAGGTCGCCGGTTCGAGTCCGGTCTCCCGCTCCATTTCCCCCACCGTCGAAGCATGTTTGTATAGCGCGCGTGTTACGGTGGGGACCCCGACCGCCTTTCGCTGAATATTGCCGCTTGTTCCAAGAATAAACGACGGGGACCCCGACCACCTGTCTATTTCCGAATCAGGCGGCGCTCGTCTAAGATAGAATTGGCGAAGTTAAGCGCAGCGGCCCGTGGAGGTACAATGTCCGTTCACAAGACTTCTTCCGATATCAGGGGAATACAGGAATACCTCGGTAAGCTCGAAAAAGAATTGGATGACGTTCGCTGCGTGATCTCGATACTTCTGGAGAAGGTCTCGCTCGAACCGGGAGAAAGGGAGGAACTGGCCTCCCGGCTGGCGGTCGAGCCGATGGCAGGACAGGAGTTGAGTCCGGAGAAAGTACAGTTCGAGAAGACCATCCAACAACTGCTGGACGAGTCGGAGCAACCTGGCCGGTAACCCACAACCTCGAACACGGATTGCGCTCCTGCCATGGCGCGAAAACGGGAATCCCTGTCTGGAATCCCTCCAGAGAGGGTGACCCCGGGCACGCGCGAAGATAATCAAGAGTCCGTATCTGCAGGTACGCGTACGCCTGAACAGGGGGGATGGCATGAGCCTCGAACACGCAAAGAACGCCGTCATCACCGGGGCGGCATCCGGTATCGGGAGGGCCATAGCGCTGGCCCTGGCCGATAGGCGATACAAGGTGGGAATAGCCGACCTGGACCTGGACGCGGCACGCGAGGCGCTCAGGATGGTCGAGAGCAGGGGCGGCTCGGGCGAGGCCCGCCGCTGCGACGTCGGCGACCCTTCGCAGGTCGAAGCGATGGCCGAGCATTTCTTCGAGCAATGGGGACAGGTAGGCTTGCTGGTGAACAACGCCGGAATAGGGGGCGGCGGATACGTGGGGGAGACATCTCTCGCGGATTGGGAGGCGGTCTTCAGGACCAATTTCTGGGGAGTGCTTCACGGCTGCCACGCCTTTATCCCGCGTATGAAGGCGCAGCCGGGAGGGGCCCATATCATCAACACTGCGTCCACCGCGGGCCTGGTGGCTGTGATGGGGTTCGCGCCATACAACACCTCCAAGGCGGCGGTTGTCGCGCTGTCCGAGACCCTGGTGGTCGAGCTGGCTCCGTTCGACATAGGCGTTACTGTCCTGTGCCCGACGATGGTCAAGACCAACATCCTGGAGAACTCGCTCGCCGTGATAAGCGCGGACAAGTACGAGTCTATGGAATGGGGAATGGAGCTCATCAGCACGGGGCTCGAGAATTGCAGGATAACCGTTGATGACGTCGCCCGGATGGCGCTCGACGCGGCCGCGAATGACCGCCTGTTCGTTGTCACCAACGCCCCCAACCGCTCGAACTGGCGATACGCGAGGCTGACGCCCGAGAGGTACTACCGGGGCATCGCCTACCTCAACAGGAAGGGCCTCGCCCGCCGCTTCATCATGTCGGTCGCCCGCAAGGGCAACGCCTGAGAGACGAGGGCGAAAGGCTGCGCTTCAGGCCTGGCCGCAGACATCCTTCGCGAACGCGCGCGCCCGCTCGAGCCTGGACTCGTCGGGCTGGCCCTTGGTCGAAGGTCCCTGCTCACCGAATGCCTTCATCCTGGGTTCGTCGCTCTTCAAGAGGAAGTTGATGACCTCGTCGCTGACCTCGCCCTGGCAGTCGAAGATGCCCACGATGTTCGCGCCCGCGGCCGCATCCCTGCACTTGGCGATCCATCCTGCGATGTCTCCGCTGTCCTCGAGCGCCCCGTGAGTGATGAACATGGCTATCTTCTTGCCGGCGGCGTTCCTCTCGAGGAACGCTTTCGCGTCGGGGTTGGGGCCGAAGGCTATATCAGAAGCCGAGGCACTCGTTGACCAGGACGAGTGTTATCCTGCCGGCCTGGTGCTCCTTAAAGACTATAAGCACCTTGTTGACCTCGCTCTCCGTCCCGTAGGCCTTGCGGGCGCGCGCGTCCTCGTGAGGAAGGCAGTACTCGTTGATCCTCCTGAAGCCTTCTTCCTGGTCCCTCACTATCTTCTGCGTGCCTGCGACCCACACGACGTGAGTCGCCCCGTTCGCGTACGCAGATAACTGGCTCCCGGTCCTGGAGGCCAGCATCACCGACCCCGTCTCGGTGACCGCGTGGACGCTACCTATGGCCCACGGTGGGCCGGCGCCGAGCATCTGCATCTCGTCATTCTGGAAGGACCGGTCCATGTTGTTGAGCTTGTTCCTGATCGAATCGAAGCGGCCGGACTCGTTGATTTCCTTGTCCAGACCTATCGCGGACAGGGTCATCGAGGTCATGTTCATCACCGATGACCCTTCAGGAATGATGGACAGCACCTTCGACCTGGCGGCTTTTCCGTTTCGCACGAAGATTACGTTTATCCCGTGTTGCTCGAGAGCGGTCTCCGCCCTTTCGACCGCGTCCCTCGGGGCGAGTTGGTCAAAAGCCCTCGGAGTGCCCGGCTCTTTGCCCGCACCTTGTTCCATAGTCGTCATCCCCTCATCATGATCTGCGGCGTGGCCGGCGTCCCAACGCGCAAGAAATCGCGAACATATTGTTCGTTGCGAGGAACTCATTCCCTGCGATGGCATGTTCGCGACATTGTAATCTGGAGGGGGCAGAGAGCAAAGCAGAGGCTCGACAGGCGATCCGGGTTAAGTGGCGGCCTGCCTTATAGTAGAATAGTGCGCGAGCCAGCATCAGGCGGCGTAGCCAAGTGGTAAGGCAGAGGTCTGCAAAACCTCCATCATGGGTTCGACTCCCATCGCCGCCTCCATGGTTTAATAGCTTTAAACCGCGCCAAACACCACGTCACCAAATATTGCCATTTTGTCCGAAATGGGCTTCATCTACCAATCATCTACCGCGAATATCACTCTAAGCAATGAAGAATGTGGAGTGCAGCAGCATATCGGTAAGTAATTCTGGAAACATACCCGCTGTGGCTGTTCCGCGTTTGAAACCCTGGCAAGTATTCAAGGCTCTAATCGAAGCAGTCTTGGTGGTGGGGGGTCAATATGCAATGTAGGCGGATATTCAGGTTCATATTCATTCTGGTAACAGTCATGCTTTCAATAGCCGTTCTCAGTCTGCAGGGTTGCGCGCCAGCAGGGAAGGCAACATTGTTCGTCGCTCAGGAGGATGGCCACGTCCTTGTCAGTACCGACGGTGGTGCCAACTGGAGGAGCCGGCTCACGAGGCCTGACACAAACTTGTGGGACATCTCGGCGGTCGATGAGAAGACAGTGTGGGCCGCAGGACAAGGCTACACGGCCGATGACGGGGTTGTTTTCAGGTCCGTAGATGGTGGCAACAGCTGGAGCCAAATATATTCGGGCAAACAGCAGTACCTTCGTGGAGTATCTGCGGTGGACTCAACGACCGCTTGGGCTACTGGCGGCCTGTATCCAATGGATCTCGAGCTTCGCAAGTCAGTGTCGGCGTTAGTTTTGGTCAATCCCGTCATTATCAGGACCGCGGGCGGCGTCTCCAACTGGGCCGACAAGACCCCAAAGAACATGTTCTGGGGAGAGGTGTCCAGAGTAGCCGCCATTGATGCTGATACAGCCTGGGTGACAGCGTATTCAAAGGAAGGAACCGGCGCTTGGATGACAGATGATGGCGGTGTCACGTGGGTCAGAAGGTTTTCTCGGTTGAACGTCCAGGCCGAGGATATCGCGGCAATCGACAGGGACAACGTATGGGTGGTGTGTCATGACGGCAGTGGTTTGTACAGCATCGTTTTCAGGACTTCGGATGGCGGCAAGACCTGGTCGAGCCATCGTTTCGCCAAAGACGAACTGGTCAGATCGATAGCGGCTGTGAATGACACGACGGCGTGGGCGGTGGGCTCACAGGGCTTGGTTTTCAAGACGACCGATGGGGGCAAGACCTGGGTTAGGCAGAAATCTGCGACTAAGCGGAGCCTACACGCGTTGTCCGCGACGAATCCCGGGAATGCGTGCGCAGTCGGCGCAGGCGGCGCTATCATCATCACCACCGATGGCGGCAAGACGTGGAGGAAGCAATTCTCAACAAACAAAACCGACTTTTTCGGAGTATCCATGGTCACGGCGGAATGAGGGCAAGATATGCCTGGCGCATTTGATAAGGAGATCATATTTCTTGTGGAAGAGTCACAAGAGAATGGTTTCGAGGCGCGTGCCATCGGACTCTCCATATTTACGGACGGGGAAACCCTCGATGAGGTAAGGGAGAATGTTCGCGACGCCGTCCGCTGTCATTTCGAGGAGAGCGAGCATCCCCAGGTCGTTCGCCTGCACTTCGTAAAGGACGAGGTCATTACCGTATAAGAATCTGAGCGCAGGCTATGCTCAACAGGACGAAAGAGATATTCAAATGGATCAAAGAACAGATCGACTGATAGAAGAATACCGGAAGAGGCTTGTCCACATGGGGATAGTACCGGAGAAGATAATTATCTTTGGGTCATACGCTGACGGCACGGCAGGTGAGGAAAGCGACCTCGACCTCCTTGTTGTCGCAAGCGGTTTCGAGGAGATGGATCTCTGGGAAAGAATGAGTCTGCTGGGTAGGGCACGCGCAGGCATGGTCACACCGATGGAGATATTGGGCATTACACCAAGAGAGGCCGAAAGTCTGGACTCTGGAACTTTCATCAAGGATGAAGTGCTTGATAAAGGTCGCGTTGCAGGCTGATCTTCAACACGAGCGCTAGGCTGCGGCTCCGCGCCAGGGCTTGATTTTTCTGAGCGTCTCGGCGAGCGCCTCTTCCGCGACCTCTGTATCATAGGCTACCTGCGCCCGTAGCCAGTAACCGTTAGAGAGACCGAAGAACCGGCACAGGCGCAGATCGGTATCGGCCGTCACGGCA
>Ga0209745_1000031_pt1 | contig 76917 bp, 72 predicted proteins | sample BarGraNGADG00312_FD_184495 | JGI IMG/M metagenome (GOLD analysis project Ga0209745, IMG submission 184495) | Arctic peat soil microbial communities from Barrow, Alaska - Barrow Graham LP Ref core NGADG0004-312 (SPAdes) (version 2) | ecosystem: Environmental > Terrestrial > Soil > Wetlands > Peat... | reverse complement strand
ATTATTATAGAAAGATTTTTTATCTTTATCAATTGTACATAAACCAATTTTACAATGGCAAGTCTCAAGCTTTTACTGGGAATGATCCCATCGACTTCAAAAATTGAGCAGGCTGAAAAGGCCTTGGTTACTGAATTTGAGAAACTAAACGTCTTTTCAGGATCTGATCAGCTGGCAAAGTATAATGAGCTGAACGGATTGGTAAATTCGTCTGATTTCATTCAGAAAAAGAAAGAGATTGAATCCCTACAGTATAAGAATTCTGAGGAATATTCTAAAGAGAAAGAGTTTTTGTCGCTTCAGAAAGCAAAAGATATTGTCCTTTATTACAAAACAATTGAAGGCCCTTCACTGAAGAAATTTCAACAGATGGATGGTTCTGAGAAGATTAGCAAATATGAAGCTATTGAGAAACTGGTTCAATCTTCTGAATTCCGGGAGAAGATGAAATCAAAAGAGTTTAAAGATTCCGAAGACTCAAAAAAGCTACAGGATTACAAAAATCAAAAGGGAAGCACTGAAATTAAAGATTACTATAAATTCAGGTCCTCAAAAGAGTATGCAAACTATCAGAATACTAATGGTTCAAAACGGCTTGCAAGACTTAACGAGCTTAAAGAATTTGTTGCCACTCCTGAATTTAAAAAACAGAAAGAGTATCTTCTTGATAAGAAAAGATTTGAAAAAACCGAAATGTTCAAAGAGGTTCAGGAATATAATAAACTTAAGAAAAATGAAGATATTATCTGGTACTTCAGAGTAAAAGATTCCAACAAATTTGACATTCTTAAACACAGGGAATTGACTTTCAGTGATGAGTTTGACAATGAAAAACTCGATACAAAAAAGTGGCTCACAAACTACTATTGGGGAGAAAAGCTGCTGAAAGACAGATATTCCGTGGAATCAGATCTTCAGGCTTATACTGAAAAAGAAAACTTTGAAATCCGCAATAGCATTCTAAAGATCAACACCAAAGCACAAAAAGTTACAGGGAAGGTGTGGTCTGCAGCTCATGGTTTTTCTTCAAAAGAATTCAGTTATACTTCAGGTCTGATTAATTCGGGAACAAGCTTCAGGCAGAAATATGGTGTTTTTACAGCAAAAATTAAACTTGGTGACCCAAATGCCAAATGCGCTTTCTGGATGCTTGCTGATAAAATTACTCCTCATATCGACATCTGCCGGACATCAAAAGGGAAAGTCTGGTCCGACTATTTCTCTGCTAAAGGAACCACTTCAAAAACCGCAATTGGTTCGCGGTATGCAAATGACTTTTTCATATTTACCCTTGAATGGACATCAGATAAACTTGTTTGGAAAATAAACGATACCGAAGTGTTTGTTCAGACATCGGATATTCCGCAGGAACCTATGTACGTTCTTCTGGCTGGCGGTTTAGATAAACCAATAAATGGAACGACCTCAATGGAAATCGACTGGGTAAGGGTATATCAGCCAAACAAATAACAACTAATTTCATTTGAAGAAGTTATGAGGCTGTCCCTAAACAAAAAGGGGCAGCCTCTTTTTATTTCCTGTTGTTTTTTGTTAACCGGTAACCTATCTTTGTCTGAAACAGAGAGATATTGGTAATGGATAGTGATATATTATCTGCCAGGGAGTTAAGAAGGTACAGCAAACAAATAATGATTCCGGAGATAGGGATCGAAGGTCAGGAGAAACTTAAAAAGTCAAGGGTCCTTGTTGTTGGTGCCGGGGGACTTGGCTGTCCTGTTTTACAATATCTGGCTGCAGCTGGTATAGGGAAAATTGGCATAGCTGATTTTGATATGGTTGATGAGACAAATCTTCAAAGACAGGTACTTTATGGTTCATCCGATGTAGGAAAACTCAAATCAATTCTTGCAAAAAGCGCACTTGAACATATTAATTCACTTATAGAATTTGAAATATTCAATTTACGGGTTGATGCATCAAATTCATTAGAAATTTTTAAGGATTTCGATGTAATTGTTGATGCCACGGATAACCTCGATGCCAGATACATTATTAACGATTCCTGCGTTATCCTTGATAAACCAATGGTCCATGGTTCAATATATAAATATGAAGGAATGATTTCTGTATTCAACTTTAACGGTGGGCCAACTTACCGATGTTATAACCCTTTCGTATCTGTAACAGAGTTCAAAAACCCTTCACCTTCCGCTATTGGTCTGTTTGGAGTTCTTCCAGGAATTGCAGGAACTTATATGGCAAATGAAGTTATTAAAATAATTACAAAAACCGGTGATATCCTCAGTGGCAAAGTTCTGCTAATTAATATTCTTGACAATACTTTTAACCATTTTTCTGTAAGCAATGTCCCTGAAAATCATAATATCAAAACCTTAAAAAGAGTTACTGATTAAATGACTATTACTTAAATAAACAATAAGCAGAAATACATTGAAATATATGAGATTGTTACTTATCAGCAATTCAACTAACCCTGGGGAGCCATACCTCGACTACCCAAAGAATAACATCAAAACTTTTCTTGGTAACAACCCGGTAAAAGCATTATTTATTCCCTATGCTGCTGTAACTTTTTCGTTCGATACTTATGAAGAAAAAGTTTCTGAACGATTTCGGGAGATTGGTCACGAAATCGTATCGATTCACCACCTTACCGACCCTGTTTCTGCCGTAAGAGAGGCATCAGCAATAATAGTTGGAGGGGGTAACACCTGGAAACTTCTGAAAATGATAAGAGAGAATAATCTCATTGATATTGTCAGAGAAAAAGTTTTTACCGGAACACCTTATATTGGCTGGAGCGCAGGATCGAATGTTGCATGTCCGACAATCAAAACCACAAACGATATGCCTGTAGTTGAACCAGATTCATTCAACGCTTTTAATCTTATCCCCTTTCAGATAAATCCTCATTTTCTTGATGCTAATCCATTGGGGCATGCAGGAGAAACAAGGGAGCAGCGAATTGAGGAATTCATTGAAGCCAATCCGGGGATCTTTGTTGCTGGTCTGCGGGAAGGTTGTATGTTACTTCGTGAAGACGACAAAATTTCACTCCACGGGGAACAAAAGTTAAGAATATTCAAAAAGGGGGTTAGCCCGGTTGAACTTGGAACTACTGATGATTTATCTTTCCTCCTTGAAATGGCGATATGAAACTAGCTTTAAAAATTCTGAAACTATTTATACTACTGATTATTGCAATTTCAATCATCCTGTTTTCAGCTTCTTTCCTACTCCAGAATAAGGTTGCAGATATTATCCTGAAATCTCTTAATAAAAATATTTCCACAAAGCTTGATGTTCGCTCATTTAAACTTTCATTTTTAAGAAAATTTCCAAATGCGTCACTTGAACTGATTGATGTCGTTGTTCATTCATCTTCCGGTTTTAATTCTGAAGCCTTCTCCGGAATCAATACAGACACTCTTCTGGCAGCCAGATTTGTATCAGTTGAGTTTAAAATAACTGATATTATTAACGGGATCTACAACATCGAGAGGATCGGTGCCAAAGTTGGGAAATTGAACTTTTTCACCGACACAGCCGGACATGTAAATTATGACATATCTTTAAAAAACAAAAGCTCCGGTAGTGAAGACATCACTATTAATCTTGAAAAAATCAACCTGTCTGATATTGACGTGTATTACAACAGCCTGGAAATAAAGCTAATAACTAATGGCATAATTAAAAGCGGCCGGATAAAAAGCAGGATATCGGGCGATATTATTGATTTTACTGCCGTTTCAGATTTGAAAATTTCCGGCTTTCAACTTTATAATACTAAGATAACAAGGTCAATAAGTGCAGGGTTGGACCTTACACTTCAACGCACCAAAAAGGGGTTTCAATTTAAAAAAAGTATACTAACAATTGAAAATTATGATTTCGGTATTGTAGGATCAGTTTCATCAGAAAACGTCTTTGATCTGATTGTAACCGGAAATGACATTGATATTTCAAAAACAAGAAAGTATCTGCCTGAAAAGTATCAGAAAATTGTTACCGGATATGACCCTTCAGGTTTAATGGTTGTAAAAAGCAGTATTAAAGGACTCCTTAGTCATACAAATAACCCGCATATTGAAATAACTGCATCCCTGAAAAATGGTCATATTGCATATGGAAAATCTAATCTTACTATTAATGACCTTTCTTTTCAGGGCTTTTATTCGAATGGAACAAAAAACCGTTCTGAAACAAGCATCCTAAGAATTACTAACCTGAAAGCAAAACTCGGGTCATCTGAATATACCGGTTCGCTTTTATTGTCGCAGTTTAAGGATCCTACTGTTGAGTTTTTATTAAAAGGTAGAGTTTTCCCCGGAGAACTTAAGGAATTTTTCGATCTTCAATCGCTTTCAGCTGCTTCAGGCTCAGCAGATATTGATCTTAAGCTGAACAGTAAATTAAAATTCCCTGAAAAAATAACATTATCATATATTATCGATCTTAAACCTGAAGTTAATCTCACCTTCAATTCATTAAATATCGGTTTTAAAAACGACAAATTTCTATTTAATCAGATAAATGGTAATCTTTCGGCTGGCAGTACAATACAGGCGACCGGCTTACAGCTGATTTATAAAGGTGAAAAAATAAAGATTGATGGTGAATTCAGAAACCTCCCGGAATGGTTCGATGGCCGACCAGTTCAAATGATTGCCACTGCTGATATTTCATTCGACAGATTCATTCCTGAACTATTTTTAAATACTACTCCTTCTTCAGAAAAACCTTCCGGGAAGAAAAAAGCATTCAGTCTTCCTGAAAACTTTATTCTCGACATCAATTTTAAGATAGACAGTCTGAATTACAAAACATTTGCTTCCACGAAAATTGAAGGATCCCTGACTTATAAGCCTCAGCTATTAACATTTACATCGCTGAATATGAGAGCGTTAAGCGGAATCATCTCTGGTAATGGATTTATCTTTCAGAACGGTAATAAATCCTTAATCACAAAAGGTAGTTTTAGTGTAACCAACATTGATATAAATAAAACTTTCACAACATTTCATAATTTTGGCCAGAACTTTCTGAAATCGGAAAACATAAGAGGGACTCTTTCCGGATCATTGTCATTGATTCTTCCTCTTGACTCAATGCTTAAACCGCAGATCAAATCTCTAACTGCTGAAGGAAAATACATCCTTGTAAACGGATCTCTCGTCAATTTTGATCCGGTTAAACAACTCGCGTCATTTATAGAACTATCCGAGCTGGAAAATATAAGTTTTAAACAACTTGAGAATGATTTTTTTATAAGAAACAACTTTCTATATATCCCTCAAATGGATGTTAAATCCTCTGCTGCTGATCTTTCCGTAAACGGGAAGCACAGTTTTGACAATGACTATGAATACCACATTAAAATTCTATTGTCAGAAATTCTTAGTAAGAAAAGGAAGAAAAACAAGAGCAATGTTACCGAATTTGGAGTAGTAGAAGACGACGGACTCGGACGCACTTCGCTGCTTTTAAAAATAATTGGCAAAGGAGAAGATATTAAAGTAGGATACGACATCAAAGCTGCAAGCAATGAAGTAAAGAACAATATCAAATCTGAAAGGCAAACACTTAAAACAATTCTGAACCAGGAATATGGCTGGTTTAAAAAGGATTCGGTTCCAAAACAAAAACCCATTGAAAAGAAATCGCGGTTTAAAATCAGTTGGGACGGAACAGATAGTTTAAAAACCTTACCAGACCTTTGATTTTAAAAAAGAAATACGAAAAGAGGACCTTGATAAAGAAGAATTGATTAATGATAATTGATCTCATAAACTACTGAAATGATTTTTTCCCGACATAAAACACTCTGGAAGTTGTCTCTGTTTTTATTTGCAGTACTGATAGGTATGGGCTCTCTTATTTACACCGGGAATCTTGTCAAAAAACTGAAGGTAGAGGAGCGAAAAAATGTTCAATTGTGGGCTGAGGCAACAAGGCTTATATCTATTTCTGATACAAGTCTTAATCTCGATTTTCTTTCATCAATAATTTATAACAACACAACAATCCCGGTAATCCTGACCGATGAATCTGATAGTATAATTTCGGCAGGAAATTTCAATAATGAAAGGATAGGCGATCCAAAGTATCTGGAAAAACATTTTAAGAAGATTAAGGGGAAGAATAAACCAATTATAATCAATCTTGGAGAAAGTCATTATAATTCGATTTACTATAAAGACAGCATTATTCTTACAATGCTTATTTTCTACCCGTTTATCCAACTTGGAATAATTGTACTATTTATTCTGGTATCTTATCTTGCCTTCAGTTCATCGCGTAAAGCAGATCAAAACCAGGTATGGGTGGGAATGTCGAAGGAAACAGCTCATCAGCTCGGAACGCCAACTTCATCACTTGCAGGCTGGATAGAAATTATGCAGCATAAATACCCTGAGATATCAATAACAAAAGAACTGGCCCGGGATGTTGAAAGGCTCGAAAAAGTAACTGAAAGATTTTCAAGAATCGGTTCTAAACCGGCTTTGACAAGCGAAAATATTATTATTATTATTTCCCGTACTATAGATTATCTGAAATCTAGAACCTCTTCAAAAGTGAAGTTTATTACAGATTATAGTCTAAATAAAGAGATCGTTGTGCCAATAAATTCTGCTCTATTTGAATGGGTAATCGAGAATGTTTCGAAGAATGCCATAGATGCAATGGAGGGAAACGGGGAGATTACTATCCGGATAACAGAAACAGAAAAGCATGCCTTAATCGACATTTCAGATACGGGTAAAGGAATTCCTAAATCGGCATTTAACAAAATATTCAATCCGGGCTTTACAACCAAGCAAAGAGGATGGGGATTAGGACTCTCTCTGGCAAAACGAATCGTGGAGGAATATCATAATGGCCGTATTTTTGTCAAGTATTCAGAAGTTGGTAAGGGTTCGTGTATCAGGATTATGATGAGCAAAATAAAAATCTGATTGCTATCTTTGCATCCTGTTATGAAGAGGAAAGAGATTGAAATAATGGCCCCTGTTGGTTCTTATGAATCATTGATGGCTGCAATACAAGGTGGCGCTGACTCTGTTTATTTCGGTGCCGAACAACTCAATATGCGCGCGGCTTCCTCCAATAACTTTTCCCTTGACGATCTCCGAAAGATCGTTTCAATCTGCAAACAGAACGACATTAAAAGTTATCTCACTGTCAATGTTGTCGTTTTTGACCATGAAATAGACCAGATGCACCGCATAATTGATGCGGCTGTTGAGAGCGGAATCTCCGCGGTGATTGCCTCCGACCTTGCAGTTATCAATTATGCTTATGCTTCCGGAATTGAAGTTCATCTTTCAACGCAGCTTAATATAACAAATATTGAAGCTTTGAAATTTTATTCCAAATGGGCCGATGTTGCAGTTCTGGCCCGTGAATTGAATCTTCAGCAGGTAAGTAGTATTTATAACCGGATAAGAGAGCAGAATATAAGGGGACCAAAAGGAGATCTGATTAAAATTGAGATGTTTGCTCATGGTGCCTTGTGTATGGCCGTTTCGGGGAAATGCTATCTTAGTCTTCATGAAAACAACAAATCTGCCAATAGAGGTGAGTGCTATCAGACCTGCCGGAAATCGTATATAGTTACCGGAAAGGAATCCGGTTATGAGATTGAGGTTGATAATGAATATATCATGTCGCCAAAAGATCTTTGCACTATCGGATTTCTCGATAAAATGGTTGAGGCCGGAGTACGAGTACTCAAAATAGAAGGGAGAGCCCGTTCAGCAGAATATGTAAAGGAAGTAACCTCCTGCTATGATGAGGCAATTTATGCAATTTTAGACGAAACTTATAATAAAGAAAAAACTGATGCCTGGACTGTCAGGCTTTCAACTGTCTTTAACAGAGGTTTCTGGGATGGGTATTATCTTGGGCAAACAATGGGAGAATGGAATACAAACTATGGTTCAAGTGCCACCAAAAGGAAGGTTTACCTCGGGAAAATTACCAACTACTTTACAAAACTTAATGTAGCTGAGATAAAGCTTGAAAACGGCGATCTGCATAAAGGTGATGTTATTCTTATTACAGGGCCTACTACCGGCGTTGTTGAATACACAATAGATGAGATCCGTGTTAATCTTATGGTGACAGAAAAGGCTTTAAAAGGAGAACTCTGCTCAATTAAAACAACTGATTTTCTACGGAGGTCAGATAAAGTTTATAGATGGGTTGATTACGAGGAAGTAAGTCATCTTTAGGGGGGCACATTAGGGCCAGATTATTTTCCTTGCTGCCTCAAGAATTTTCGAAGCATTCATTTCAATATTATCAGTATCTGTCTCAACGTAAATAATATTATGTCTGTGCTTTTTTGTCAGGCCGAACCGATAAGCTTTATCGTAATAGAATAATGATATTTCTATTGCTCTTGCTATATCTCCCGACTCAACTGAAAGAATCGCATCTTTTGTTCTATCACCTCCCAGGCGTTTACTTATCTTAATTATCGATGCCTTAAGAGCTTCTGCAGAATATGTTGAGTATTCTTCAATAAGTCTGGGCAATCTTGTTTTTACATCCATGTTAAGAATTATTGTCGGGGTATCCTGCATGTTTTCATAGAAGCTATCCGGCATAAATACTGAACCTATATTCCGGCTTTCATCTTCAACCCAGGAAGGAATAGTAGCGTTAAGCTCTCTTACTTCCTCAAAAAGAATATTTGAAAAATGTTCCGTCGATGGTTGTGGCGGCTGGCCAAGTGATCCAAAGGCAGACCCTTTATGATTAGCAAGTCCTTCCAGGTCGATAACCTGATGCCCTAATCCTTTAATATATCTTAGGATATGTGTTTTGCTGCTTCCGGTCAATCCCCCCAGAACAATCAATTTTCTTTTTTCTGAAAGACGATCAAGAATATATTGACGATACGTCTTATAGCCGCCATCCAGCACTTCTGTTTCGATATCCCCTAAAGAGAACAGCCAGGCCATTGCTTCAGATCTCATACCTCCTCTCCAGCAATAAACCAGAAGTTTCCCTTCTTTCATACTCTTAAGAGCTCGCTCCAGCTTAGAAGACATTGTGGGTCCAGTACATCTTAGTCCTTCCAGAATTGCGGGAATGCGTCCTTCTTTTTTATATTTTGTTCCAACTGAAGCTCTTTCCAGGTCATCAAAAAGTGGTATGTTAATGGCTCCGGGAATATGGCCTAAAGTAAATTCAGATGGAGACCTAACGTCAATTACCGGAATACGTCCGGCAAGTTCAAGAAACCTTATAACCTTAATTTTGTCTAAAGCCATGATTTTGTCTCTGTTGCGGAATAAGTTAAGATAGCAATAAGTATCCCGGAGAATTATTTAATCAGAAACTTGGCAAAAATCTTTTTAAGATCTTCTATTCTGACAGGTTTAGAAATAAAATCCTTAATCCCTGACAATTCGGCTTTCCTTTTTGATTCGGGCATATTATCTGCAGAAAAGGCAACGATGATATTAGATTTATCCATTTCAAGAATCTTTTGCGCTGATTCAAAACCGTCCATCTCAGGCATTATAAGATCCATCAGGATAAGGTCGTATTTATTGTTTTTTGCCTGCAGATAGCCGGCGTAACCATCATCAGCAATATCATAAGAATATCCCAGGGATTTAAGCATTGTTCCAATAACTTTCTGATTCATTCTGTTATCCTCAACAACTAAAATTTTTGAATTATTTGGGACTCTGCTAAAATCATAAGCAAAGGTTGAGTCTTCAATATAGGGAAAATTATTCTTAATGATGTTCAGCAACTCGTTGTTATCGAATGGTGTAACAAGATAATTATCGACTCCTAAAGTAACAGACTTAACGTAATTTCCCTTTTTATCATTTTTGCTTATCATAAGAATGATAAAATTTGTGGCAAGCTTACTTTCTGAAATATTTGTGGCAGCTTCAAATCCGTCAAACTCCTTATCATCAAGTATTACAACCAGATTATACCTGTCGTCAGGATAATTCATATTTGCCCTTATCTGGTTTATTGTAGACTTCTGGAATGTTGTTACAGAAACTATCAGACCCAGTTTATGCAAAGCCCCTAAAATCTCCTCATCACGGTTTTGACTCCCCGTTATAACCAGGGTTTTGATACTTCCATAAGACTTTCTCTTTTCAGGGGAAATGTCTTTAATTGGTCTGTAGTTTGAGTGCGTGAGAATAGTAAATGATACTTTCATTCCTAAATCTCCTGATAAACCTGAAGGGCTTACAGCAGACAACTCTCCTCCCATTAACTCAACCAGTTGCTTAGAAAGTATTGTTCCAAAACCCGAATCGTCACTTGTTCTCCCGACTTTTGATTCAACATTTACAAAATCGCCAAATATTTTTTTCAGGGTTACTTTGTCAAAACTTAATCCTGTGTCAAGCAAGTCAAAACTAATAGTAATTACTCCATCCTTGGCGTTTTTAAGCGCGCAGTTTAGACGTATTTCTCCCTTTTCTGTATTTCTTATGGAATTGTTTATAAGATTGGTCAGAACCTGTCTTAATCTGAATGCGTCACCAATAATGTATTCCGGCACGTTCTCGTCGACCGAGTAAGACAGATTCAGATCATTTGTCAATATATGGGTCTTTGCAAGATCTACACAATAAATAATCTCTTCTCTTAAATTAAAAGGAACCTCATCGAGAATCATTTTCCCCGATTCAATTCTCGAAAAATCCAGTATATCATTAATGATGCTTAGGAGCACTTCCGTTGACCTATGGAGTAAGCTAACAATATCCCTTACTTCAGAAGAGAGATCAAATTTACTAAGAACATCTGTCATCCCGATAATTCCGTTTAACGGGGTACGGATTTCAAAACTCATTCTTGCCAGGAACTCTGATTTTGCTACATTGGCTTTTGCTTCGTGCTTTCTTGCCGATTCAAGCATTGTCACATCAATGAGTATCTCCATGGTTGCCTCTTCGCCCATAAATACTACAGGTATGCTGTTTCTGTAAAGAACTATTTCCCCTATTTCTTTTTTAATAATTACAAACTGGTCGGGGTTGAAAGATCCGCCAAGATTTTTCGAAAAATAGTCACTCTCATCAGGCAATGATGTTTCAGGGAATATTTTGCCAACCATTTCGGCTTCACCGGAATATAAATATTGACTTGCGGCTACCTTGTTTGCTTTTATTATTTCCCTGTTTTTATTATGAATTATTACTCCTGCCGGCATCTCTTCTATTAGTCTGAATAGCATGCTTTCAGAAGTTTTCAATCTCTCTGATTCCGATTTTTGCGATTTTATATATCTGAGGAAAATATATATTATCATTTGAATAAGAAAGAGTGTTCCTAACACAATAAACAATGAGTTTCTGATAATATATTTCTGAAAAAAACCGGTAGGAGCCGAAAAAACAAGTCCCATATCTCTTTGAAGTAGTTGTGTTGAATAATATGACGAAATTATCTCCTGGGACTTCCCTTTAAAGGTGGCATTATGAGTTATATTTTCTACTGATCCTCCTGCCAGACTTTTTGTTATTTGATCTAATTTGGAATATACAAAACCGTATTGGCTATTATCATATATGATTGCACCTGAATCACTTACTACCCATTGCCATTGATAGTCCTTAAGGTTGAAAACTGAGAATATTTCTTTAAAGTATTTCTGATAATCAACTGTGACTACAATATTCCCGATTATTTCATTTGTTTTTTTATTTAAAACGGGCAGATAGTAATCGAATTTCCAGTTTTCCTCAACCAGTTTTTCCATAAAATATATCTCTGCCTGAACATGGAGAATATATGGTTGTTCTAGCCACCCGCCACCAGAATCATCATCTTTTTTTAATGTGAATTCATTTTTATTATTATCGTAATATTTAATTCCCGTAACGAAGTCCTGGTATTTTGAGAAGAAGAGTTTCATTTTTTCCTTTGCCCGATACTGAATATCGGGCTTAGTTTTAGTAAAAAAGTCATTAAGATCTTCTTCAAAACCGATCTGGTTTAAATCGCTTAGAAACCCATTATTTGTACTATCTACAGAATGCCCTACAATCTGTACCTGCCGGTCAAGAAGCTCAACAATATAATTTATCTGCTTATTATACAGACTGTTATAATAGAAATAGTTAATTAGCAGAATTATCAGAAATGCTGAATATGCAAGAAGGAGTACTCTTTTCATCTTTGAAAATATTTATCTGCTATGGAATATAAAGATAATCTTTAATCCTGTAATTATAAATTTCAACGATACTTGCGATTATCGCTATCCATAATATTAAGATAACTTTTGTAACGGAGAAAATCTATTTCTCCGCTTTCTACAGCAGCTCTTACTGCGCATTCAGGTTCATCAAGATGGAGACAATTATTAAATCTGCATCCTTTTGAAACTGCGAATATTTCGCGGAAAAAGTGGTAAATCTCATTCCTTTCCATATCAACAACGCCAAATCCCCTTATTCCCGGAGTATCAATTACAAATCCCCCAAATGGCATATGGTACATTTCCGGAAAGGTTGTGATATGTTTCCCCTGTTTATGATAATCTGATATTTCAGCCGTTTTAAGATTCAGATCCGGATCAAATAAGTTTAATAGGGTTGTTTTACCTACACCTGAATTGCCCGATATCAGACTGGTTTTATCTTTCATTAGCGACCTGAGTAATTCCAGGTTAGTTTGGTCTTTTAGAGAAAGTCTTATACATTCATATCCTATCTTAGTGTAAAGGGATTCGAGGTATTCCATTTTTGCAATTTCATCCTCTCCGTAAAGATCAGTCTTGTTAATTATTATTTTAGCCTCAACCCTGTAAGCTTCGGCAGTGATCAGGAATCTGTCAATAAATTCTACAGGCGTTTCGGGAAGAATAATGGTGATCATTAGAAATACCTGATCGATATTTGCTGCAATGATCTGGGAATGTTTTGAAAGGTTTGTTGCTTTTCGAAGTATATAGTTCCGCCGGTCGAGTACTTCAGTAATAATGCCGGAGTTATTCTTCTTGTCTACTTCTAGCAGTACATTATCTCCGACAGCAATGGGGTTTGTAATACGTAATTCTTTAATCCGGAGTTTCCCCTTTACGGAGCAATCAATTACATTTCCCCCATCAAGGAGAACCCTATAACTGCTTCCTGTAGATTTTAATATAACTCCTTTTTCCAAAAGACAAATATTTGAACACAAATGTAAATAATCCTTCGGGATTTTATAAAACAGGTAGAGACGCAATGCATTGCGTCTCTACGTGAAATATTTATAAATGATTTCTCCTCTAATTATCTGAAGCCATCAAAAGGAATGGTTTCATTTCAAAACTATGGTAGTAAGGTCTTAGCCTTTCAGTATTATAATCTGAAAGTTTCACTATTTTTTTAGATGATGTTACCACATCAATAGGCAGGTTGTCGTATCTTCCGTTCTTAAGTACTACGATTCTACCGTGAACACCTTTAAGAATAAGATCAAGTGCAAGATTACCATAAGCCATAGGTACAATTGAATCGAGTGCGTCGGGATCTCCACCACGTACCAGATAGCCAAGCTTCTGGTTAATAACATTAATTACTTTCCCTTGGTTATATTTTGGCGAAAGTTCTTTAAGTTTTGCCGACACCATATCGCCGATACCACCAAGTTTTGCATGGCCATAAGCATCTTTCTCACTATCGGCAAATATCATCTCTCCTCCTTTAAACATTGCCCCTTCTGAAACCAGAACAACCGAATATTTACTGGGATTATGATTTCTGTCTTCAACCAAAAGTTTTGTGAGCTGATCGATATTAAACTCGTATTCGGGTATTACACACCTGTTAGCGGCTCCAGCCAAAGTAGGCAACATAGCAGTGAAACCGGCGTATCTTCCGAATACCTCGAGAACCAAAAGTCTTTCGTGTGATCCGGCTGAAGTCCTAAGGCTGTTTGTCATCTGAATGGTTCGGGAGATACATGTGCTGAAGCCAATACAATAATCAGTTCCCGGAACATCATTGTCCATAGTTTTAGGAATCGCAACAACATTTACTCCTTTTTTGTACAGATGAACACCATAGCTAAGTGTATCATCGCCACCTATTGGAATAAGATAGTCAACTCCCAGCCACTCAAGATTCTTGATTATCTCAGGAGTAATATCATTATATTCAGCATTATATGTGCTTTGCAAATGCTCAGGAACACTCGCCTTTGACATATGGCTCGGTCTTGTTCTGGAAGTATGTAAAAAGGTTCCTCCGGTCCGTCCTGCCTTATTAACTATATCGTCAGTAAGTATCTGAAAGTTATTGCTGTTATCTGCTTTCTGGTCTCTGATAAGTTCTGATATGCCTGCCCACCCCCTGCGAAGTCCGATTACTTTATATCCTTCACGGTTTGCACGGATAGTTACAGCACGGATAGCCGGGTTAAGCCCGGGAACATCTCCTCCTCCGGTAAGTATTGCAATAATTCCTTTCGTCGTTTTTACGTTTGCCATGATCTTTTGCTTTTTATTTGATTCCATTATTAGTAATTTTAAGACCTCTAAAGTAAAACTTTTTAATATTATTACAAATTCTGTTTCTGTGGAAGAAAATCCTCTCAGAAAGTATTTACAAAAAGACTCTTCTGTCCTGATTACAGGAGGAAGCGGACTGATTGGAAAATATCTTACATCAGCCTTGCTCTCTGAAGGATACAAAGTACTGCATCTTTCGAGAAAAGCAATTCAAATTGCAGGGGTCAAAGTTTCAAAGTGGGATCCCAAAAAAGGAATTCTTGATCCGGTTATACTGGAAGGAATTGATTATATAATTCATCTGGCAGGTGCAAATATCGGAGAAAAGCGATGGACAAAAAAACGAAAAGAGGAAATAGTAACCAGCCGTGTGCAATCAGCCAGGTTGCTTCACAAAGTAGTTACTGAGAACAAAATAAGATTAAGAGCTTTTATCTCAGCATCTGCAGTAGGTTATTATGGTTCTGTAACTTCCAATAAAATATTTACTGAATCAGATCCCCCGGCAACTGATTTCCTGGGAACAACATGCAAATTATGGGAAGAGGGAGCTGATCTATTTGGAAACTCAGGTGTTCGAACGGTAAAAATTAGGACAGCAGTTGTACTTGAAAAAAACGACAGCGCTCTTTCAAAGTTAATGATGCCAGCAAGATTTGGTTTCCTGGTTCAGACAGGAAGCGGGCGGCAGTATATGCCATGGATACATATAAATGATCTTTGTAATATCTATCTTAAAGCAATTGAAGATCAGAGCATGAACGGTCCTTATAATGCCGTTTCGCCTCAGCATGTAACCCATAAAGAATTCATCAAAACCCTTGCACAAGTAATGAATAAGCCTATTTTTCCAATTCCCGTGCCGGCATTTATTCTTAAGGCTGTTCTGGGGGAAATGTCGGATGTGGTGCTTAAGGGAAGCAGGGTTTCTTCTGAAAAGATCATAAAATCAGGATGCAGTTTCCTTTTCAATAGTACTGGAGAAGCGCTCAAAAATGTAATCTTATTTTAAGGACTTTACAGAATTGTCTGAATAGATAAAGCAACGTTTAAATTAAGAATAAATAGTGGTTGAGGTATAAAGATTACCCTCTTTTTGAAATTATCTCAAGTTTACTGAGATCGACAACTTCAATAGTCTTTCCAAAAATTCTGATTATTCCCTCCTTTTTGAAATCAGACATTGTTCTGATAACATTTGCGGTACTCATCCCGATATAATCAGCAATTTCCTTTCTTGAAACAGGGAGATCGAAGACTCTCGAATTATAGATTTCTTTTGTGAAGTAGAGGAGGACAAAAGCCACCCGGCCAATAAGGTTTTTTTGCCTGATGTCGAGGGTTTGACTTATAATCTTATCGTTAATTCTTGATATTTTGGTAAGAAGACCCATCGCGAATCCTCCGTTTTTAAGGAACAACTCTTTTATAAATTCAAGTTTTACTGTGCAAACTACTGAGTCTTCCAAAGCAGAAACAGAGTACTGATAGCGTTCCTCTGAAAAGATGCTCATATTACTTACAAATTCGAATGGTCTTGTAATAGTAATAACCTGCTCCTCGCCTGTTGAAGTTCTTCTGTAAAGTTTAACAAGTCCGCTTTTTAGATATTTAAAATTAGTGATTTTTTCACCTTCATGATTAATAATTTCACCTTTGCGAAAAGATTGTTCTTCTTTATTGTCGCATAAAGCTTCAATTGATGGATCATCAAGATAAGAAAATACTACATCCTTGAAATCGCAATTTGCGCAACTGCAGGGCATTCTTTTTTGATTCACGATAAGTTTTTCACAAATTTACCAATTTCCGGTTCATATTGTCAATTTTCAATTAGTTTTATTGCCAAATCCACAGCGGATTTGAAATCAAACAATGCAATTTGCACTTTGTTTACAGGAAATGATCTATAAAACTGATTACCATACTCATTCCACATTCAGCGATGGACGTTCATCGCCTGAAGAATATATCGCCCCTGCTCTTGCAGCAGGATTGAGCGAGATTGGTTTTTCGGAACATCTTACTTTATTCCGGGAGTTAGAGGAATGGAATATGAATCCCGTAAACATTTCTTCTTATATCTTTTATATCGAAAATCTTAGGAAGAACACAAAGAATATAAAAATAAAAACTGGTTTGGAGGTTGATTTTTTTGCTGGAAAAGAAGAAGAAATCAGGGCTTTTCTCAGTCGTCTCCCACTTGACTACGTAATAGGTTCTGTTCACTATCTTGGTGAAAAAACAGTAGATATGGGTCCTGAATTTTATGAAGGAAAGAATATTGACCGGTTATTTGAATCATATTTCGATTCTGTTTGCGTTGCGGCTTCATCGGGTCTTTTTGATATTATGGGTCACTGCGATCTAATCCGAATATACGGCTACAAAACCTCATCCAATCTGGAGCCTTTTTATCGAAAACTCGCTAAAACAATGAAACGACACAATGTTGCTTTCGAGGTAAATACAAATGGCAGGAACCGACCACTTGCCGATTTTTACCCCGACCGTAGGTTCCTTCATATTTTCAGGGAAGAAAATGTTCCGGTTTGTGTCAATTCAGATGCGCATATGCCATCGAGGGTTGGACAGTATTTTGATGAGGCGTATGAATTATTACGCTATGTAGGATTCTCCGAGATGGCTGTTTTTGATAAAAGAGTCAGGCGGATGGTCTCCTTTTAATGAGTTTGCTTTATCCACTTTTTATTCATCTTCTTATCAGCTGTGAAAATCAGGTCACGAAGCCAGGTAATGCTCAAGGAAAATCTTAAGACCTATTGCAATAAGGATTAGCCCTCCAATGATTTCAACTTTATTCCCAACTCTTGTACTTACAGATTTCCCAATCCTGATCGCAGTCATTGAGGCGAGAAATGTCACAGCGCTTATTAGAATCCCTGATTCCCATATCTTAACGTCAAGAATAGCGAAGCTTATTCCTACAGCAAAAGCGTCAATACTTGTTCCCAGAGCAATTGTTATAAGTACCATAAAGCTGCTGAAATCCTTTGCTTCATCATGGTTTGATTTTCGAAACCCATCTAAAATCATTTTGCTTCCGAGAAAGCCCAAAAGGCCTAATGCAATCCAGTGATCTGACGCTTTCAGAACATTTGAAATAATTGATCCCAGAAAATATCCTGCAACCGTAAGGCCTCCCTGAAAAACAGCAAGTACAATTGCAATCCGGGTCGCCTGCCGGAACAGGATACCGCTCCTTACTACACCATACGACAAGGAAACTGCAAAAGTGTCGAAAGACAAGCTCAGTGCTATAGCCAGAATTGTAAAGAAATCCATAAGTTAATAGTAACAGACGCAAATATAATATAAATCATCCCTTAAAACTTTTTAAGTACGAATGTATATATTTGAACACTATTAAAATGAGTCCCATGAGAGCTGTGATTCAACGCGTAACCAGAGCATCGGTTGCAATCAAAGATAAGATAAAATCGGGCTTATTCATATAACTTAAAAAAGCAAATAAATTAGTTATGAAACCAAAAAGTCTTATATTGACGCAATTCTTTTTTTCATAGTCACGTTATTATTTACTAAATAACAGAATACATTATGACAAAACTATATCAAAAACTAATCAAATCCTGTCCCTCCGAGACAGAGATCAAAAAGGGACTTAAAAAAGCTCTAAGTGACACTTCAGTCGTTCTCGACAAACGCCTGATGATGAATCTTTTGAACCTGATTGATCTGACAAGTCTAAATACTACTGACAACAAGAGCGATATAATACATTTTACAGGAAAAGTAAATAGTTTTTCAGGCAGGTATACCAATATTCCGAACGTAGCAGCAATCTGTGTTTATCCAAATTATGTTTCAGTAGTTAAAGAGAAGCTCACAGCCCGAAATGTAAAAATAGCTTCTGTTGCCGGGGGGTTTCCTGCTTCTCAGACATTCCGAAGTATAAAGGTTGCTGAAAGTAAGATGGCCATTGAAGCAGGGGCCGATGAAGTTGATATAGTAATTTCTGTTGGAGCTTTTCTTGGAAATGATTTTGCTACGGTTGCCGACGAGATAAGAGAGATCAAAAAGGCAATCGGGGAAAAGCAACTTAAGGTCATCCTGGAATCGGGATTGTTAGGTAACTATGAAAATATATTCAAAGCTTCCATGATAGCAATGGATGCCGGGGCTGATTTTATTAAAACATCCACAGGCAAAACACCAATCTCTGCAACCCCCGAATCAGCATTCGTAATGTGCAGGGCGATATCTGATTTCTATTCTGAAACGGGAATTAAAGTTGGGTTTAAAGCAGCTGGTGGAATAGTTAATCCGGCTGAGGCAGCTAATTATTATCAGATTGTAAAACATTGCCTTGGAGAAGAGTGGCTTAACAATACTCTCTTCCGAATCGGCGCAAGCAGGCTTGCAAATAATATTCTTTCGGAAATTTCAGGGTGTCGGGTTGATCATTTCTGATCTTTATAATTGCCGGAAATGATCGATACGCTTTGATGATTTTCTTCCTTTATTTATCATTACTTTTGTGTGCTTGAAACCACAAAAATAATGGCGAATTCTTGTTTTCCCCCACAGCTGGATACTCTTCTGAGTAATGATATTGTTTTAAAAGATTCATTAGCGATAAAACCTGATTCTATTTGTGTCAGAAATAGTATTGCCGACATTACCTATTATGATTCAATTAATGTGGTTACTAAAATTGAATGGGGATCTTTTAACAAATTCCCTTTCCTCTTTATAGAAAAAACCAGAGAAACACAGACTGAAAAAAGAACTTTACTTTTAAAACATTTAAGGTCAGGTCAGGAATTGCCATCACAACCTTTGCATGAAGAATGGATAATCGGGATAATTCTTATTGCTGCATTTCTATTTTCATTAATAAGAGCTTCTACAAAAAGTGCGTTACCGGAAGTAACAAGATTTTTCCTGCTCAGGGGAACGAACGATCTTTCTTCAAGAAATACTGGTGAGCTATTTCATTGGCAATCAACAGTTTTAAACCTGATTTCATTTCTAACAATTGCTCTTTTCGCTTATTGTGCTGCATTTTATTATAATTTCATTCCAGATAATATCAGCGGAATAATTTTTTGGTTAATATCTCTGGTCATTATTATCTCCCTTGTTACATTACGACATATTGTTTGTGTTATCGTAGGAAAAGCAAGCGGAGAAGAAGAAGTATTTATAGAATATCTGAATGGAGTTTATCAGTTTTACAGGTTCAGTGCATTAATTCTGATTGTGATAATTATCCTTATGTCCTATACTGTGTTTCTACCAATAGGATTGAGTATTATTTCAGGTCTGTTTGTTCTGGCTTTAATGTATCTGATCAGAGTAGCAAGGTTAGTGATATTATTTATAAACCGGAATATCTCAATATTCTATTTTATTTTATACATTTGTGCCTTGGAAATTCTGCCTGTTTTAGTGTTGGTGAAATATGTTTCAGGCCTTGTTTAGATCGGCAAGTATTACTTTGAAAGTAAAACCTAAACTATAAAGAGTTGAAAATAAGGAAGATTTTAGTATCGCAGCCAGAACCATCGAATCCGAAATCTCCATATTTCGAACTGGCAAGAAAATATAATCTGAAAGTTGAATTTAAACCCTTTAATCAGGTTGAGGGAATTCCCTCAAAAGACTTCCGACAACAAAAAATCAATATCCTTGACTTTTCCGCAGTAATCTTCACAAGTAAAACCGGTATTGATCACTTTTTCAGAATTTGCACTGAGCTTAGGACAGTAGTACCTGATACTATGAAGTATTTCTGTATTACAGAGAATGTTGCATTTTATCTGCAGAAATATATTGTTTACAGGAAGCGTAAAATATTTCATGGAAAAGCTAAATTTCAGGACCTCATTGATGTAATTGTCAAGCATAAGGAAGATTACTTCTTTGTACCGCTTTCCGAACCACATAATGCAGAAATTCCTGAATTACTAGAAAAGAATGATATAAGGCATACAATTGGAACACTCTATAAAACCATAAGTACTGACTTTTCGCATGAAAAGGCTTTCGATTATGATATTCTTGTCTTTTACAGTCCTTCTGGTATAAAATCACTTAAAGAGAATTTTCCGGAGTTTATTCAGGGAGATATAAAAATTGCAGCATTCGGACCAACAACAGCGTGCGCAGTTGAACTGGAAGGACTAAGGCTTGACATAAATGCTCCTAACTCCAAAGCACCTTCTATGACAATGGCTCTTGATGATTATCTAAAAGAGCATAATAGAATCTTAAAATAACCTTATTTTCACCACTCCAACTTACCAAATAGTTTCATAATGGTTTTTAGATCAGTCTATTATGATAAGTTGTATTGATATGAATAGTACAAAGGAAACATTTACTAAGTCTGAAAGACTTTGCAGCAGAAAAGTCATTTCCGAGTTGTTTGAAAGCGGAAATATTTTCTACACCTCCCTCTTTAAGATCGTCTGGGAAAAGAGTAATACTTCATTTTCAGAACCGGCTCAAGTCACTTTCAGTGTTTCAAAAAGGGGGTTCCGGCACGCTGTAACCAGAAACCTTATTAAAAGAAGACTGAGGGAAGCCTACAGAAAAAACAAACAAACTCTTTATGACCACCTTTCAGAAATGAACATTAGGATCGTCATCGTTGCAATACTTAAAGGGAATTCAGTTCCTGATTATCAAACTATTGAAAAAGGAATAAAAGAAGTCATCAATAAGCTAATAGCTTTAAATATTAAAAATTAAAAAGACGGAATTTTCTGCTTACTTTCGTCATTCTAATCTATAGTTGTTTTGGTTATGAAAAAGATACGCATCGGTCGGATAATATTAGTTTTATCTCTTTTGTTGTTTGCAGGTATTAGTACCGGGTTTCTAATAAATCAGGAAACCAGAGATTTCAGAATTGCCAAAAACCTGGACATTTTTTTCTCCCTTTTCAGAGAACTGAATACATTTTATGTTGATGAAATTGACCCTGATAAATTAATTAAATCAGGAATAGATAATATGCTTAAAACACTTGATCCTTATACAGTTTATTACCCCGAATCGGATGTCGGAGAATTTACATTTATGACGACTGGAAAATACGGAGGTATTGGATCAATGGTAAGGAACAGTGGCGATTATGTGGTTATAAATGAAGTCTATAAGGGATTTCCTGCCGACCTGGCTCAAATTAAAGCCGGAGACATTCTGAAAAAAGTGGACGGGGTTTCTCTTAAAGGGGTTTCTTCTGATAAAATCAGTGAAAAGCTGAAAGGAAATCCCGGAACAGAAATTACTCTTACAATTGAAAGAGACGGAAAGGAAAAAGACTATTCTCTCAAAAGGGAAAAAATTGTTGTCCCTCCTGTTCCGTATTTTGGCATGATTGATTCCAAAACAGGGTATATAAGGTTCACCAGTTTCACACAAGGTTGCATTGAGGATGTAAAAAAGGCACTAATAACACTAAAAAACAATAACCCTCAACAGATTATTCTCGACCTAAGGGGAAACCCAGGAGGGTTACTTACAGAAGCTGTGGATATCGTAAATCTTTTTGTCGCATCCGGAAGTGAAGTTGTGTCAACAAAAGGAAAGGTCAAACAATTTGATGAGATTTTCAAAACGACAAAACCGGCAATAGATGAAAATATACAACTTGCTGTAATTATAAACCGGGGATCAGCATCAGCCTCTGAAATTGTTGCAGGTGCAATCCAGGACCTTGACCGGGGAATTATTGTCGGACAGCGTTCCTACGGAAAAGGGCTTGTTCAAATAACACGCCCCTTAAGCTATAATACCCAACTAAAAGTAACAACAGCAAAATATTACATCCCTAGTGGCAGGTGCATCCAGGCGGTCGATTTCTCTCATCCAAATGAAGATGGTAGTGTCGGTGTCATCCCCGATTCCCTGATCCATGAATTTAAAACGAAAAATGGCAGGATTGTAAAAGACGGAGGAGGAATAACTCCCGATATAGAAATTTTACCTGAACAACTAAGCCAGATAGCCGCGGAATTATACGTTCGAAATTACATTTTCGACTATGCAACCAAATACTATTGGGCCCATCCTGATATCAAATCTCCCGAACAATTCATTTTCACAGATCAGGATTATGCTGATTTCAAAACGCTTCTGATTGATCGGAAATTCAGTTACAATACAGTTACTGAAGAGTCACTTAAAGAACTTATCTCCAACGCCAAAAAAGAAAAGTACTATGATATGCACAAGGATCTGTTTACTGACCTTGAGAAAGACATTGCTCATAGCCTTGATCAGGATCTTACAGTCTTCAGGAATGAAATAACGGCACTTATCGGGGATGAAATTATAAGTCGCTATTTCTATGAAGAAGGCGCAATAGCATGGACAATCAAAACTGATGAGCAGGTAAAAAAAACAATGGAAATACTGAATAATAAAGACGAATACAATTCTATTCTTAAGGGTAAAACCGGGTTAGTTCTGGTCCCGGATAAGATTGACCAAAACATCATAAAAGCATACTCTCCGGGAAACAGAAAAAAAGAGAAACCTGTGTAGATTTAAGTGTTTTGTCTCCACCCGAAAGAGGAATCTTCAAATATTTCCTTCTTCCAGATCGGTAGTTTTACTTTTATCAGTTCAACGGTTTTACTGCATGCCTCTATTGCATGCTTGCGGTGGCCTGCTGAAACAAGTACAAAAAGCGAAATCTCTCCTGCGTTTACAACACCTGTTGAATGAACAATATCTATCGATCTGGCATCTGCAAACTCCGATAAAATTGTATCTTTAATAGCATCTGCTTCAAGCTTAACCATCGCTTCGTATGCAGAATATTCGATAGCTCTGACTTTTTTACCATTAATTTCGTCGGCCCTTACCTGTCCCAGAAAAATCGAGTGACCTCCTGTATCTGTTCTTTCAGTCGTTTTCCCGATAAGCTTTGTAATAAAATCAGGAGTTATTGGTCCTTTTATAAGATAATTTATTGTCATAGAATAAATACTATTAATTAACTCATCTAACCCCCGGCAAAAGGAGGCAATAAAGCAATTTCATCTCCATCCTTCAAAATACGATCATTACTAACAATCTCATTATTAAGAGATATACAATAGCTGTAATGGACAATTTCCGGGAAGTCATCCTGAATCATGAACTTAAGAGCTCCCATTGTTTTGGCATCACTATAGAATTTAATGTTACTCCCTGTAACTTCAACCAGAACACCGAAGAACAATACTTTAACCTGCATAGTTTTATCTAGTTACAAATGTTATTTTTAGGATTTACCCACCCCCTTGTTTTTTGCCCCCCAACCCCCCTAAAGGGGGGCTAACTTTATGTGTATATGACTATTAACCCACCCCCTTCAGAGCTTGTCCCGCGCAGCGGGAGGGGCAAGGGGGCTAGTGTGCCTCGAACCAATTATTTCCTACTCCCGCATCAACCATGAGAGGAACATCAAGTTTTACAGCATTTGACATTTCGTAAACAACCATCTCCTTAAGTTTCTCAAGTTCAGACTTTACAACCTCAAAGATAAGTTCATCATGTACCTGAAGGATCATTTTTGATCTGTATTTTTCAGTTATCATCCTGTTGTAAATCCTTACCATAGCAATTTTTATAATGTCTGCCGCACTACCCTGCAGAGGTGCATTAATTGCATTTCTTTCAGCATTTCCCCTTACCACCTGATTATTTGACAGTATATCGCGGAGATATCTTCTTCGTCCAAACATAGTTGTAACATAACCTAGTTCTCTGGCCTTTCGGATACTCTCATCCATGTAGATTTTTACACCGGGATAAGAATTAAAATACCCGTCAATCAGCTCTTTTGCTTCTTTTCTTCCAATATTCAACCTTTCAGAAAGTCCGTAAGAAGATATTCCGTAAATAATTCCAAAGTTGGCGGTTTTAGCCCTGCTCCGCATTTCGCGTGTAACGTCTTTAATATCTACGCCAAATATCTTCGAGGCCGTACCGGCATGAATATCGTTTCCTGACAAAAAATCGTCAATCATACTTTTATCCTTGCTAAGGTGAGCCATTAACCTGAGCTCTATCTGAGAATAGTCGACCGAAAGAAATACACATCCACTGTCAGGAACAAATGCTTTCCTGATTTCTCTTCCTCTGGCATCTCTTACGGGTATGTTCTGCAAATTTGGGTTATTTGAACTTAGCCTGCCTGTTGCTGCAACAGCCTGGTTGTAAGATGTATGTATTCTTCCGGTATTCTTATCGACCAGCAACGGAAGAGCCTCCACATATGTTGATAACAGTTTCCTGAGACCCCTGTATTCCAATACTTTTTCTACGATAGGGTGCTTACTCACCAGTCTTTGAAGAATCTCTTCGTTTGTGATAAACTGCTTGGTTTTTGTTACCCGCGCTTTCTCGTCAAGTTTAAGCCTGATAAAAAGGATGTCGCCGAGTTGCTTTGGTGAGGATATATTAAATTCGGTTCCCGCCAGGGCATAAATTTCCTTCTCCAGTGAAATTATATCTTCCCTGAGATTACTTGTTATCTCTTTCAGATCATCGAGGTTCAGTTTAACACCGTACCTTTCCATTGCAGCGAGTACATTGATAAGAGGCATCTCAATGTTTCGTGAGAGCTCCCCGAGTCCTTCCGATTTTATTTTGGGTTCAAAAACATTTTTAAGCTGGTATGTAACGTCTGCATCCTCAACTGCATATTCCATCAATTTATCGACAGCCACGGAGCGCATGTTTTTCTGATTGTTCCCTTTATCACCAATTAACGATTCGATATGAACCGGACTATATGAAAGATATGTTTCTGAGAGAAGATTCATGTTATGCCTCATATCCGGTTCAAGCAGATAATGAGCTATCATTGTATCGAATAAAGGCCCCTTTACCTGAATACCATAATTTGCAAGTACCTGAATGTCGAATTTTATGTTTTGCCCTATTTTCAATGTGTCGGGATTTTCAAATACTGGTCTGAGAATCTCTAATATTGCTTTTGTTTCCTTTTCATTATCCGGGAAATGAATAAGGTATCCTTTCCCTTTCTCCCATGAAAATGTAAGGGCTACCAGTTCGGCATCGAGTGGATTAATGCTTGTAGTTTCAGAATCGAAACAAAATTCTTTCAGCCCTCCAATGAGTTTTACAAAATCTTTAAGTTCAGAATTAGAAGAAATGAGAGTGTAGTGGTGAACCACATTTTCGATTGATGAAATATTTGTTATTGGAGCAATTGCCTCATCTCCAAACAGGGTGCCCTGTTGAGAATCTTTTGGCGGGGAAGCCGGAGGTTTCGTTTCCCTCGGTTTTTCAGACTTATCAATTTCAGCAAGGATCTTTGCCGAGATTGTTTTAAACTCAAGCTCATCAAAAAGCGCCTTAAGCTTAACGGGATCGGGGACTTCCAAAACAAGAGCATTTTCATCCAGATCAACAGGAACATTCTGTTCAATCGTAGCAAGTATTTTTGAAAGTTCAATCTGTACCTTATTGTTCTCAATTATCTCTCTAAGTTTTCCCTTTAATTTGTCAGTATTCCTAAAAAGCGCTTCAACACTTCCATATTCTGAGACAAGTTTCATTGCCGTTTTTGGACCAACTCCGGGGGCCCCGGGAATATTGTCAGCAGAATCACCCATAAGAGCAAGCACATCAATGACCTGTTCAGGACGTTGAACGGAGAATTCTTTTTTAATGTCATCAACACCCCACAAAATTGACTCGTTTCCGCTACGGGATGGCTTAAACATAAAAACATTAGGAGATACCAGTTGTGCGAAATCTTTGTCGGGGGTCATCATATAAGTTACAAAACCCCTTTCAGAAGCTTTCCTGGCAAGTGTTCCAATAACATCATCCGCTTCAAACCCGGGGTAATCTATAACAGGAATTTTATATGCTTCAATAAGTCGTTTTATATATGGAACTGCTTTAATAATATCTTCCGGTGTCTCGTCACGATGCGCTTTATATTCTTTGAACATTTCATGCCTGAAGGTGGGTGTCGGAGTATCGAATACAACTGCAATATGAGTTGGCTTCTGCTTCTGAAGAACCTCTTCAAGTGCAAGGAGGAATCCGAATATTGCCGACGTATTTAGACCTTTTGAAGTTATTCTCGGGTTTTTAATAAATGCATAATATGCCCTGAATATAAGGGCATAAGCATCGAGCAGGAAGAGTTTTTTAGGGTGAGAATCTGTCATATATATATTTTAAGTTTGAAGTGTACTTTATTTTGCATCCGAACCCTCTTGCCCCCTTCCCCCTAAAGGGGGTACGTTCCTGCAATTGTCTGAATTTCATCTGTATGTGTAGGTTTAGCCCCCCTTAGGGGGGTTGGGTGGCCATTAAATATTATCAGAAGCATACCATTCTGCGAAAGAGCTGGCAGTTTCATATAGTTTTAATTTGTGAAGTTTTATTCCGGGTGGCAGAAGCTTTGAGATCCTTCCGGCAAAATCTGCAACAAGGTTTTCACAGGTTGGTTGATACTCTACAAGTACGGTGTTTCCAAACATTTTTGTAAACATCTCTGTTTTTCCCTTATCAAAGTGCTTGCTTATTACAACGGTGTGATCAAAAACATTCACAATATTTTTTTTTACGATACTTTTTATGTCGGTAAAATCCATTACCATACCGTTCTTTGGATGGTCCGGTTCATCAACAGGAATACCGGCAATAGTCACAAAAAGACGATATGAATGACCATGAACATTTCTGCAAGGTCCGTCATAATTCCAAAGTACATGAGACATTTCAAAGGGAAATTCCTTTGTTACTCTAATTACTGAAGCCATATTTGACCGATTGAATAATATTTTACAAATTTAACCATTCTGTTCGACAAAGGTTCAGTGTTGGTTTAGCTTTTGTTATATTAGGTTAATATATGACAATTATAAGCCTACGAAAGTAATAATTCAGTACCTTTGCCGATTATAACCAGCTTAATAATAGGGGATAATGGAAACAAAAGATATCAGGTTAACTTTCCCTGCAATGTTTAATGAAACATTAAGAAAGTTCGGAAAGCAGAGTGCTTGGGCCTTTGTTGGTGAAGAGCCAAAGAGCTATGAGACTGCCTACAAAGAGATCAGGGCACTGATAGCCATGCTAGAAAAGAATGGCGTTTGCCCCGGAGATAAGGTGGCGTTGCTGAGTTCAAATATGCCAAACTGGGGAGTTGCCTTTTTTGCAATAACTTTTATGGGTGTAATTGTTGTACCTATATTGCCCGATTTTTCGAACACAGAAGTAAGCAATGTTCTTGAGCATTCAGGAGCCAAAGTCATTTTTATTTCAAATTCTTTGTTATCCAGAATCGAAGGCTTTAAATCTGAAGATCTTAAAACCGGAATTATTATTGAAGATTTTTCATTATTTATGTCTGAGAAGGGAGCTGTTAACTATGATGTTTCTGCCATTCCTTCCAGAAATTATGATGTAGAAGAAGAAGATCTTGCATCTATTATTTATACTTCCGGAACTACGGGCCGTTCAAAAGGGGTTATGCTGACCCACAAAAATATTACTTTTAATGCTCTTAAGGGAAATGTTATTCATCCGATGAACGAAAATGATCGTTTTTTGTCCGTTTTACCATTGTCTCATACTTATGAAAATACTCTTGGCCTGATTTTGCCAATGATTTTCGGAAGTTGTGTATATTATCTGCGGAAACCTCCTACACCAGCTGTACTTATCCCTGCTTTGGCTGAAATAAAACCAACAGTGATGCTTACAGTTCCTCTGATTATTGAAAAAATCTATTTTAATAAGGTAATGCCGACATTCAGAGAGAAATTAATCCTTAAATTTCTGTATAAGATACCTTTTTTTAGAAAAATATTGAATAAAGCTGCAGGGAAAAAGTTGTTAAAAACTTTCGGTGGTCATCTTAAGTTTTATGGAATTGGTGGCGCCAAACTAAATAAAAGCGTTGAAAAATTTCTCATCGAAGCTAAATTCCCCTATGCAATTGGTTATGGTCTTACTGAGACAGCCCCACTTCTCGCAGGCACTAACGCTTCTAAATCAGTATTTGAGTCTACAGGGCCTAAAATTGAAGGTATTGAACTGATTATAAATAACCCTGACAAAAAAACAGGGGAAGGTGAAATATGGGCAAAAGGGCCAACTGTTATGAAAGGATATTATAAAGAGCCGGAAATGACAAAAGAAGTGCTTACGCCGGACGGATGGTTTAAAACCGGAGACCTCGGAACCCTGGATAGGAACAACAATCTTTACATTAAAGGTCGACTGAAAAATATGATCCTGAGTTCAAGCGGAGAAAATATTTATCCGGAAGAGATTGAATCAATTATTAACAATTTCCGTTTTGTTGTAGAGTCGCTTGTTGTTCAGAAAAAAGGAAAACTTGTCGCTCTCGTTCATATTAACATGGAGGAGCTTGAAAAGAAATACAATGATCTTAAGCAGGACATGAGTAAACAGTTTGATGAAAAAGTTGAGGAGGTTCTCCGTGAATTGCAGGAATATGTTAATACTCATGTTAATAAATTCAGCCAGATACAAAAGGTTGTTCTGCAACCTGTTCCTTTTCAGAAAACCGCAACCTTAAAGATTAAAAGATTTTTGTATACATAAATTAAACGATATGAGGCTGTCTCAACATCTGTTTTTTTGCCCCCTGCCCCTAAAGGGGGTTCTTTAAGGTGCTGATTATCTCTTAGTCCTATTTAGGGATTTAGTGGCTAATAAAAAATTAGGGCTTTTGAGACTACCTCATTTCTTTTGTAAAATCTTCAACATTCTGTCCATGAAAAAAATCACCACCCTCGGAAGAATTCTGTTCGCAATTCCTTTTTTACTTTTCGGGATAAATCATTTTCTGATGACGGATTATTACGTAGGAATGCTCACATCCTTCATCCCTCTGGGTGCATATACAATAATTCTGACAGGGTTAATGCTCATCGCTACAAGCATAAGTATAATTACAAAAAAATTTGTAAAACTCTCCACCTTTATGCTCGCGGGGCTGCTCTTCATCTTTATTGTAACAATTCATATTCCGCACCTTATAAGTGAAACTGATAAAACGATTACAATAATTGCACTGTTAAAAGACATCTCACTAATGGGAGGATCATTGATGATTGCCGGCATCTATTCTGATGAAGAAGAATCCGGAAAAGAATCTGCCACACAAAAGAAATGATAATTAACTTTGGGATTCCCTGAAATAAAAATAATTTATCTTTATACTTAATTTAATTCATTTCCAAAAGTACAGCAATGAGCCAATCTAAACTGTTTTTTGTGCTATTATTATATATGGCGGGCTTCAATTCATACTCTCAGACAACTCTCTTTGATAAACAAATGCAGGTCGGTTTCGCGGAGATGCAGGGTAAATATGCTGATCTGAACATTATGCTTGTTAATGAATCGGGAGATACTATTCATTTAAAGGACGTTATAAATAAACCCACAATTCTCAATATGGTTTATTTTGAGTGTCCGGGTACCTGCAGTCCGCTTATGTGGGGGATTTCTAAATTCATTGATGATGTCGATCTTCAATTGGGAAAAGATTACCAGGTAATAACAATTAGTTTTGACCCTACTGAGCGAATTGATCTGGGAATTAAAAAGAAAGCGAGTTATATCAGTACTATGAAGAAAAAAGAGGCTGCAGCCGGCTGGCTCTTTTTTGTTTCCGACAGTATCAATATTGCAAAATTAACTCAATCGGTAGGATTCAATTATGAGAAGATTAATAATCAGTATGTACATCCTACCGGCCTGATTGCACTTGGTTCCGACGGAAAAATAATACGGTATCTGCGTGGAATTGATTTTCTTCCTTTTGATATCAAAATCACAATGATTGAAGCTGGTGAGGGCAAGGTGGGTCCAAGTATCAACAGGCTGCTGGCTGTATGTTATTCATACGATGACAAAGGAAATCAGTTTGTATTTAACGTTACAAGAGTATCGGCAATAGTCATTTTGTTTTTTGTAGTGTTGATTTTTTTGGTTCTGGCCTTATCCCGGGTTAAATTTAAAAAGAAGGAAATCAAATGAGTAGTCCAAAAGCCTTTGCAGAACCCAGTTATCTTGAATATAAAGGAAAATATACGGGCATATTCTCCTGGATACTCTCTACCGATCATAAAAGGATTGCCTTATTATACTTGTTCTCAATACTTACATTTTTTGCAGTTGGAGCTACACTTGGATTATTAATGAAATTTGAGCTGATTGCTCCGGGAAAAACCATAATGACGGCCCAGACCTATGATGCCTTTTTTACACTGCATGGCATAATAATGATTTTTGCTATTGTCATTCCCGGATTACCCGCAGTGTTTGGAAATTTCATGTTACCTATAATGATCGGAGCAAAAGATGTTGCTTTTCCAAGACTTAATCTTCTGTCGTGGTATTTCTATGTAGCTGGCGTTTCTTTAGTTTTGATCTCGCAATTTACAGGACAGGGACCACCTGATACCGGATGGACATTCTATGCGCCATATAGCTTCAGAACAGCAGGAAATATGCTACCTGCAGTGTTTGGTGCGTTTGTTCTGGGCTTTTCATCTATTCTTACCGGATTGAACTTCTTAGTTACGATACACCGGATGAGAGCCCCCGGAATGACCTGGTTAAAAATGCCATTATTCCCATGGACGCTTTATGCCACAGGATGGGTACAATTGCTTGCCACTCCGATAATTGGCATAACATTATTAATGATCGTTGCAGAAAGGACAATGCATATCGGGTTTTTTGATCCGACACTTGGTGGTGATCCGCTTTTATATCAGCATTTATTCTGGACATACAGTCATCCTGCAGTTTATATAATGATCCTGCCTGCAATGGGGGCAATATCCGAGATCATAACTACATTTTCTCACAAAACAATCTTTGGATATAAATTCATGGTTGCCTCAGTCCTGGCAATTGCCTTTGTAGGTTATTTTGTATGGGGGCATCATATGTTTACATCCGGTATGAGCGGTACAGCTCTCTATACCTTTTCCCTTCTTACATTTCTTGTAGCCATCCCAAGTGCAATTAAGGTATTTAACTGGATTTCCACCATGCATCAGGGGTCGATTGATCTTCAAACGCCTTTCTACTGGGCTATGGCATTCATATTTGTATTTATGGTTGGTGGATTCTCAGGTCTTATTCTTGGTTCTCTTGCTGCCAATGTTCATCTCCATAATACTCAGTTTGTAGTAGGCCATTTCCATTTTATAGTATTTGGGGGTACAGGATTTGCTTTTTTCGCAGCTGTGCATTACTGGTTTCCCAAAATAACAGGTAAAATGTATGACCAGCGATGGGCAAATATTGGTCTCATACTATTTTTCATTGGTTTCATAACATTATATTCTCCAATGTTTTACCTGGGGTTTAAAGGTGAGCCCAGAAGGTACTACGACTATGATGAAATCTTTCATGCAGGAAATATAATTTCCACGATGGGATCCTGGGTCCTTTATTCCGGTCTGGCTTTAATTATAACTAATTTGTTTATTGCGTTAAAAGCAGGAGTTAAAGCACTTCCAGATCCATGGGGCGGTAAGACTCTTGAATGGACAATTCCCTCACCTCCTGCTGTTGAAAATTTTACAGATATCCCAATTATTACCAAGGGTCCATACGACTATAAATGAGCATAGTAAAAGAAATACACCGCGACGATCTGGCATCGAAGACAGGAATGTGGTTGTTCCTTTTTACAGAAATGCTTTTATTCGGCGGATTATTTGTGGTTTATTCTGTTTACCGATTCAGAAATCCTGTCGCATTTCATCTTGCTGCTGAAGAGCTGAGTGTAGGCATCGGAACAATAAATACCATTATCCTTTTAATTAGTAGTACAACGATTGCGATGTCAGTAACAGCTATCCAGACGAAGAACAAAAAACTTGCTTTAGCGCTGCTGGGGATGACAATACTTCTTGGAATTGCTTTTCTCATAAATAAATACTTTGAGTGGGGCGGTCATATTAAAGAACATATTTACCCGGGCTCAGCCGTTCTGGCGCTTCGCGGCCATGGAGATGTGCTTTTCTATGGTTTATACTTTTTCATGACCGGGCTTCATGCTCTGCACATAGTAATCGGATTGGTTTTTATTACGGTTATAGCTGTAAAAATCAGTCGAAATAAAATTACTTTCGATAATTATGTTTTGCTTGAAAACAGTGGTTTATACTGGCACCTTGTTGACCTCATCTGGATATTCCTCTTCCCTTTGTTTTATCTCATTACCTGATTAATTTATGAAGAATGGAAAATGAAAATACCCATATAATTCCTTACAGAACGTTCCTTTTTGTACTATTAGGGTTAGTCTGCCTAACACTAACTTCCGTTGCAGTGACACAAATATCAGTTGGTACTTTTACCGTTGCTATTGCTCTTATAATAGCGACTGTCAAATCCACATTTGTTTTACGTATTTTTATGCATCTTAAGTTTGAAAACAAAATGTTTTCATTTATAGTTATAGCGGTTGTTTTGCTCATCACAGCGGTTATCTGTATTACTCTTCTGGACTACCTTAATAGATAAGCTTTATGTATTCAACCACTGGAATCGATGCCTCGAATTTTGTATCTACTTTCAATACATCATTTTATCTTATTGCAGGTATTTCGTTACTGCTCCTGACCGGGCTAACGTTTACTATGCTCTATTTTGTCTTCAGATATAATAAGAAAAAGAACAAAACCGCTATCCAGAATGAAGGAAACCTACCATTAGAGATTGTCTGGACAGTTGTACCGGTTATTCTTGCACTAACAATGTTTTTTTATGGGTGGAAAGGATGGAAGCCTACAACCCAGGCTCCCAAAGATGCCATGAATGTAGTGTGCATTGCAAGAATGTGGAATTTTATGTTTCTGTATGAAAATGGAAAGCAAAGTCCCGATCTGATTGTTCCATTGAATACTCCTGTCAAAATCAAACTTACTTCATTGGATGTCATTCACAGCCTGTACATTCCTGATTTCAGAATAAAGTCCGATATTGTACCCGGAAGAGAAAAATACATGTGGTTTCTTCCTCAGACTGAAGGGGAGTTCAAAATATACTGTGCCGAGTATTGTGGAGTGCAACACTCTTATATGCATTCAAAAGTTACAGTACTGCCAAAAGACAAATTCGATCATTGGTATATAGATACAACTAAGGTTATTACGACAACAGGTACAGGACCCGGTGCTGTGGGAGAAGCTATTATGAAATCACAGGGCTGTTTCGCATGCCATACTCCGGATGGAACTAAGCTTATCGGTCCAAGTTATTTAAATCTGTTCGGATCTCAGATGGTTGTGATAAAAGACGGCAAAGAGATGACTGTAAAAGCAGACGAAGCATATATTAAACAATGTATTATCGATCCTAATTATCAAGTGGTTAAGGGGTTTCAGAAAGGACTGATGCAGAGCTATAGAAATTCACTGAGTGATAATGACATTGAGAAAATAATTGTTTACCTGAAGTCGCTTCATGATTAAAAACACAACAAATAATCTTTCCCCTTATCTGGAACTTTGTAAACTTAACATTATGGTCCCGGTAAGTCTGACAGGATTTACGGGATATTTTATTTTCGATCCGCATCTGTCTGTTAGAATATTTTTAACCAGTTTAGGAGTTCTTTTAATGGCGGTTTCAGCTTCTGTTTTAAACCAGGTACAGGAAGTTGAGTTGGACAGAAAGATGAACCGAACATATTCCAGGCCAATTCCGGCAGGAAAAATAACCATTCAAAAGGCAATAATTTTCTTCTTTATAAATCTGGTTGCCGGTACGGTGCTTATTTATACGGCTGGAAATCTAAAAGCTGCCACAATAGGGCTTCTAACAGTTTTATGGTATAACGGGGTATATACTTATTCCAAGAGAATTACAGCCTTTGCAGTAGTCCCGGGGGCTTTAACAGGCGCTTTACCGCCTCTCATTGGCTGGGTCGCTGCCGGAGGTGGAATCTGGGACAAACCGATAATCTTTCTTGAATTTCTGTTTTTCATCGGGCAGATCCCTCACTTCTGGCTAATGATCCTGAAATATGGCGATGAGTATAAAAAAGCAGGGATCCCCACTCTTAAGGATATATTCAAATTGAGTCAGATAAACAGATTGACATTTACATGGATAATAGCTTCAGTAGTTGCCGCTCTTTTCCTATGCGTTTTCGAGATTATTCAAAACAGGCTTATTATCCTGATTCTAATGACTGGTTCAGCGTTTATGATATGGCAGTTTGTTGATTTATTAAAATCACAACCGGGGAAATATAGTTACAAAAAATATTCCATTTCCCTCGATCTTTACTTTTTACTTGTAATGATTCTTTTGATCTCAGACCGAATACTAATCTGATACCCTTTTGCAGAAGCAAGGACTAATTTGTTTTATTTAATCCAGCTATTGAGTCTCTTGCTATCTGTGCTTTGTTCTGCAGCACTCTGACATAAAGAACCAGCTTCCATCTGTCATCAGGTCTGATCTGTGCTCCATGAGCTCCCATTGAGCCAAATCCAAGAGTTATTGTATGATATATCTGTCCATCCTTTAACAATGATGTTGGAACCCCAGAAATTTCTCTGGGCTTTAATGGGTAAAGGCCGCTGCTGTAAAGCTGACCATCACCTTTTCCAAGGGAACCATGGCAAACAACACAGAATGTTGTATAGACAAGTTTCCCCCTGCTTGTATTATCTTCTGTTGGCAAAAATGGATTAACCAATTCTTTCCCGGCTTTAGCACGTGACAAAGAATCAATCGTGTACCTGAAAGGTGTGTATCCTCTGGGTACAGTCCCGGCAACCGGATCTCTCATAGTAACACTGTCTTTAAAATTCGGATTCTCAGAATATGTTTCGTACGCCCTGGAATAGAACATATCAGGGATGAAGTCGTATCCTCTTATATTTCTTTGCCTGTCGCACGAAGAAAGAATACCTCCGGCAAGTATAATAAATGATATTCTAATTAATATCCGCAATAAACGTTGCATTTTCAGGTATGGTTTACTTTCACGATTCATAAGTAAGACTTTCTTCAAGATATGGATCATTTTTTACTATAATTGGCCCCTTTGACAAAGATCTGAGTACAATAAAAATGAAGAGGGATGCATAAATTATTGTCATGCAAATTTCAAGTACTCCAATGCCTGCCTTTTCTCCTGCAGCAGCCGGCATTATCATCAGCCAATAATCAAGCCAATGTCCTGCAAATACTATAGCTGCGATTATTGCGACCCAGCCCATTTTTCTTTTAGATTTAAAGGTTATGAGTCCAAAGAAAGGAACTAAAAAATTTATCCCCAGATTTATAAAGAAAATAGCTTTAAAATAGTGAACCCTTTCAATATAATAAGATGTTTCCTCAGGCAAATGACCGTACCAGATAAGTTCATATTGAGAAAACCATAAATAGGTCCAGAATATGCTAAACGAAAATAACAAAATAGCCATATCATGAATATGGTCGGTACGAATATATTTCAGATATCCCAGACGTTTAAGCAACCAAATGAGCAATATAATGAACGCCAGTGAAGTTACGAACATCCCTATCAGAACATACCAGCCAAATACAGTACTATACCAGCGTGCATCAAGTGACATAATCCAATCCCAGCTGCTTGTTGAGACGGTAATCGCATAAAAAACAAGAAAAAGTCCTGCAAATAATTTTCTGCGATTATCAAATTTCAGATCAGTTGAAGTCATCATGGCATTGGAATTTTTTCTCATTAACCATGTGAGTACTATCCATCCAATAAAATAAATTACCAATCTGATAAAGAAAAATGGAATGTTTAACCACATTTTCTTCCCTTCAATAACCTTGTCTGTTCCATTGTTATCAGACCAGATAAACAAATCGTGCATTCCAAAATATATCAGGAGCATCAGGATAAAGGCTAAGGGAAGAAAAGTTGTCATTGCATCAGGTAATCGTTGAAGCACAGTGTGCCAGCCTGAAAGTCCTAACCGGTGGACAGCCATGAAAAAAGCAGCACCAAGGGAGAGACCAAGAAAAAACTGATTATTAAGTAACACGTTAGCCCAAACTCTTGAAGCTCCGGGGTTGGATATTAGAATTGATGTCACTGCAACCATAACTGAGGCAGCTATTGCAATTAACAGGATAATCCGGTACTTTTTCTTAAAATTGAATTGTTCATCCATGGTTGCAATCGTCAATTTAACTTATTTCAATAGTCCGAATCCCCTCTAAAAGAGATTTGACCTTTTTCAAAGTTGATTCTACATCCTGTGCGGCTACAAGGATTACAAACCTGTCATCTGTAACTCTCTCATTAACTGATTCAAATCTAATTTCGGGTTTCAATCTGGACCTTATTAAAAATGCAGCTACCATTGCCAGTCCTGAGAATAGAACAGTCATTTCAAAAGTTATCGGAATAAAGGCAGGGGCAGAAAAGAATGGCTTCCCTCCGATTATCAGGGGATAACTGACAGTAAAGACCCATGCCTGAAAACCAAAAGCCAGTACTGCACCAAGAGCTCCAAAAATAAAACCAACAACAGGGATCCTGGATCTTTTTATTTCCAGCGCTTCATCGAGTCCATGAACAGGAAACGGAGACAGTACGTCAATGATAGACAAGTCATTCTCTCTGAGCTTGCCAACTGCCTGAAGTAAAGGAACCTCATCATCAAAAAATATTGATATGTAATTACTGGTTCTCATGGTCCCGCTCATTATTTTGTGTTTTTTCACCCGTTGTTTTCAGGATCGACTTTACCTCAAATATTGAAATCACGGGGAATATCCTTATGAAAAGAAAAAATGCAGAGAAGAAGATGCCCAGGGTCCCGATTAGTAACCCAAACTCAACTATTGTTGGTTTGTACATTGTCCAGCTTGATGTAAGATAGTCCCTGTGAAGTGAAGATACTATTATAACGAATCGTTCAAACCACATTCCGATATTTATCACAATTGACAGAAAAAAGGTAAATATAAGACTGGTCCGAAGTTTCTTAATCCATAATAGTTGAGATGATACTACATTACAGACGATCATTATTACATATGCCCACCAGTATTGTCCTGTCGCCCGGTTTAAAAATGCATAATGCTCATATTCATTACCTGAGTACCACGACATAAACATTTCCGTTCCATATGCCAGGGCTACAATAGATCCTGTTGCAATAAGAATTTTATTCATGTTTTCCACATGCCCAACAGTAATATAATCCTCAAGACCCATAGCTTTTCTTGTGATTATCAAAAGGGTTTGCACCATGGCAAATCCAGAGAATATTGCACCTGCAACAAAGTAGGGAGGGAAAATAGTGGTATGCCATCCCGGAACAATCGCAGAGGCAAAGTCCATACTTACAATACTATGCACTGACAGAACAAGAGGAGTAGCAATCGCTGCCAGCATAATGGAAGTAATTTCATGCCTGTGCCAGTCTCTTGCAGATCCTTTCCACCCGAAGCTTAGAAAATTGTATATATTCTTTTTTAGTCCTTTTTTGATTTTGTCGCGCACAGTACCAATATCAGGAATCAAGCCTACATACCAGAATACCAGTGAAATAGTAAAATAGGTTGAAATTGCAAAGACATCCCATACTAAAGGAGAATTAAAGTTAACCCAAAGTCCTCTTGTGTTCGGGTAGGGAAATATGAAAAATGTAAGCAACGGGCGCCCCAGATGGATAAGAGGGAATAATGCTGCACAGATGACAGCAAATATGGTCATTGCCTCTGCCGATCGGTTGATGCTGTTTCTCCATTTCTGTCTGAAAAGCAGAAGTATTGCAGAAATAAAGGTACCCGCATGGCCGATCCCAATCCACCAGACAAAAGTGGTTATCTCAAAAGCCCATCCTACAGTACGGTTTTCTCCCCATGTACCAATGCCCTGCCATACAGTCCAGAAAATCATATATAGTCCAAACAGCATAGCAAGAGTAGATATCGTCATCCCCAGGTACCAGAATTTACCTGCCTTCTGAATCATCGGGTTAATGATGTCGCTGGTAATGCTCTGGTATGTCTTGCGGCCTTCAATCAAGGGGGCCCGTAGAGGAGATTGATTCATACGAAATATAATTGGTCCTTATAAAATTTTGTTTTTAATTTTGGTCAGGTAATTTACTGAAGGCATGGTGAATAATTCCTCAAGAAGATTATAACGCCGTCCGTTGCTGATCAATCTGTTAAGTTCACTTTCCAGGTCATTCATATCGCCAAATACAATAGCGTTTGCAGGACAACTTTGCGAGCAGGCAGTCTGGATTTCATTTTCCAAAATGGCTCTGTTCTCCACCTTAGCCTTTAGCTTTGCAGCCTGGATACGCTGAACACAGAACGAACATTTCTCTATGACTCCCTGGGGGCGAATTGTTACATCAGGGTTGAGAACCATTCGTCTGAGGTCTCCTGTCATTCCTTCCTTGTCCCTCAGATTACCTGCCAGAGTTCCTGATCCCGTATAATTGAACCAGTTAAATCTCCTTACCTTATAAGGACAGTTATTGTTGCAGTATCTGGTTCCAAAGCAGCGGTTGTAAATCATCTGATTCAAGCCTTCAGAGCTATGGTTTGTAGCAGCAACAGGACAAACATTTTCACAGGGAGCATTCTGGCAATGCTGACATAAGACAGGCTGGAATACTACTTCAGGATTATTCTCGCTTCCAGTGTAATACCTGTCAATTCTTATCCATTGCATTTCGTGAACACGGTGTACTTCGTCTTTTCCGACCACGGGCACATTATTTTCAGCCTGGCAGGCAATAACGCAATTGGCACATCCTGTACATTTGCTCAAGTCTATTGCCATACCCCAATGATGATGAGGGTATTTCCTCTCTTTATACAGGCTCTTGTTATGTTCAGTATTATAGGCATGTAATTCATTACCTGCAGTCGGATTGGTCCTGAATTCTTTAAGTTCCGCTTCCCGGACAAACGCTCTTCCTTCCATGCTATGGTGTGTCTGTGTCTGAGCAAAAGGGTATGTCTTGCCGGTCTTCACAATATCATTCTGTTTGGCGTTAAATACTATATTACCATTTTGTAACGACAGCATCTGCCATACATCAGTTCCTGTACCCACCCCAACTTTTCCTGAAATTGTTCGTCCATAACCAAGAGCAATTCCGATTGTTCCGTAACACTGTCCTGGCTGAATATGCACTGGTAATTCAACTCCGCCTAAATTAATAACATCATTATCGCTCAAACTATACTCTTTTGCCTGAGCCGGGGAGATTGAAGCATAATTGTCCCAGCAGATCCTGGTTACCGGATCGGGCAATTCCTGAAGCCACGGATTATTTGATTGTCTGCCCTCTCCAACAGCAATATTTTCATACAATACAATTTCAAAGCTGCTTTTCACTTCCGGGGTACTTTTATTTAAAGAACCCGGGGTAAAAGAGTTAGTGCTCACTCCATTAGCAACCAGCTTATTTTCAATATGTCCCACTGCTGGTTCAAAAACGCCTTTTTGCAAAGCATGGTCAAAAAAACCAACTGCGTCAGAAAACCCGCGTTGCATCTTCATCTGGTTGTCAGTCCAATGCTCTTTGATAACATCATAAAAACCAGCCGGATTACCTGCCCATTTCAATAACGTGTCAGCCATCTGCCGCGTATTAAATATAGGGCTGATAGCAGGTTGCATGAGGCTGTAGAGATTCTTTTTTGGTTCAGAATCATTCCAGCTTTCAAGATAGTGGTTATCGGGGCATGCGTACTGAAGCAGGACACTCGTTTCATCAGGAGAACCGGAAAGGGACACTGTGAGATCAACCTTTTTAACACCTTCTTTAAAGGCAGTTCTGTTATACCAGGTATATGCAGGGTTTGTGTTCCATACGATGAGCGCCTTTACCTCGCCCCGGTTCATCCTGCCGACAAGTTTTTCCATATCATCATCAAGAGCCGCATGGGTCCGGAGATATGAATCAAACAATATAGTGTTTCCGATATTTCCCAACAATCTGTTGATTTCGTTTACAAGTAGTTGAATCTCCTTAACATTTGAACCGGATATGACTATCGATTTCCCTACTGAGGAAATAAGTTTTTTTGATATTTCGCTTATAGCAACAGGTGAGACCGGCGCATCAAAATTGTAATTTTCGACATGTTGTATAACATCTTTATATATATTCAATAAAATTGATAGTTCATCAGAAGGTTTAATCTGAATTCTGTTGTCCGCATTGCTCCCGGCAAGACTCAGATTTGATTCCATCTGAATAAGCCAATTCATATCGCGTTCCGGATCTCTTCCCGAACTAAACTGTTTTGTATATTCGATTGGTGACAGCCAGGTGCCAAGAAAATCAGCACCAATACTTAAAACAAGATTGGCTTTGTCGAAGCGGTAGTCTGGAATAACCTGCTTCCCGAAGCTTATCTTGTTAGCTTCAAGAATTGCTGAATATGAAATTGCATCATATTGTACCCATTCTGATCCCTTGAATCTTTCAATAAACCCTGAAATAGCAGTTTCAGTAGAAGGGCTGAATATGGTAGGAGTAAGCAAGATAATTTTCCCCTTTTCTTCAGCAATTTTATTAAGCTTCTCTGTTATTTCTTTATCAATATCTTCCCATGTTGCAGCATTTTCCCCTTTCAAGGGCCCATGAAATCTGCTCGTATCGTAAAGGTCGAGCACCGAGGCCTGCACTCTGGCACTGGTACCACCTTTGGTAACACCCGATTCAGGATTACCTTCGATTTTAATTGGGCGGCCATCTCTGGTTTTTACAATTATACTGCAATAATCGCTTCCATTAATATAACTTGAAGCATAATAAAGAGCTTCGCCCGGAGTCATTTCTACCGGGGCTATAACATACGGTACCGCTTTCCCGATCTTTGACTGGCAAGCAGATAATGCGGATACGGCAAAACTGAATCCGCATAATTTCAGAAAGTCTCTCCGTGAAGCAGGCAAATCGTTTTTCAGATCATTAAAAAGGGAGAGAGACAGACTTCCTTCTGGAGGTATTTTTTTGATACCGTCGGTTTCTGTTTTACTTTTTATTGACTCAATATCTTTCCAATATTTTTTCATCCTGAGGAATTATATTGATTTTATTAATAATGACATTTACCGCAATCCCTGCCACCAATACCAGCTACCATTACACTATCTGTTTTTCCTGCTTTTACCGAGTCGTACAGAGAAGTGTAGTACTTTTTATAGTACCCGTTAGTGATATTTACTTTTCTTGAATCGTGACATTTTAGACACCAACCCATTGAGAGATCGGGTACCTGGATAAGTCTGTCCATTTCTTTCACATTACCATGACAGGTCTCGCATGCCAGTTCACCGGCAGTTACGTGTTGTTGATGGCTGAAAAAAACAAAATCAGGAAGCCTGTATATTCTTACCCATTCAACTGCTTTTTTATTCTCGTAGGCGTCTATTACTTTAGCAATCTCGGTAACACCAGACCTTGTACCATTTCTAACCAGCAGGTGGCAATTCAAACAGATGCTACCGGGAGGTATTCCTGCAGTTTTACTTATTTTTGCGGTATAATGGCAGTAGTTACAATCCGTCTTATTCTGTCCAGCATGAACAGCATGCGAAAATTTTATTGGCTGATCGGGAGAATATCCTTTTGAACGTCCGAATGCAATTGCACTAACTGCCAGAATCCAGGTAATTATAATTCCTGTAACAGAGATTATAAACCAGTTAATTCGCTGGTTTACATAAATCTTTTTAATTATGAGATCTATAGTTGAAAGAAGGAACAAAACTGAGGCGATTATGAGCAATAAAAGATTAGTAATTAATGGTTTGCTCTGCTTAAGTCCAATGTTCTCAAATCTATTCATATAGACTTTAATCAATACGATATCTTCCGCACTTAACTGAAAATCCTTATGAACAAGTTTCATCTTTTTCCCGGTAGGCCTGAGCAACACCTTGCCCAAATCACTTGCACTTTTATTTAAGTATTTTCTGGAAATTACCTGCGCGTCGGGGTTCCAGTTTAGAGTATCTGAGACGCTGGTATTATGGCAACCCGAACAATTTATTGCTTTATTTCCGAGATAAACCAAACCATAAAAAAGTCTTTCGCCTCTGGTAACCTCTTCAGAAGTGAATGTTGTCTTTTTATACAAAGCTGAATCCGATATTTGTTGATCAGAAATATTACTTGTTTTCAGTTTCAGGGTATCCTTCATCAAAAGTTTTGTTGAATCTTCTATACGAAGTTTAGAAGATTCAACTACCTTAAAAACAGCAGAATGACCACATACAAAAAGACCTGTCGAGAAAATGATCGTGAGTAAAGTTTTATTTTTACCTAAGAAGAATGATGCTAATTTCAAAAGTCTTTTATTGAATATTTTACTCATAATCACAAGAACCTGATCAACATTCCAGAATAGAATAAATAAATTTTAAAAATCTACAATTGGCCAATTTGGATTAAGCTTCAGTTGATTCTTCTTCAAATTTAAATAAAAAAATAATTACCTAAAGATAATTAAACCATTGAGTCTATCTTCAAGCATATTTATCAATTTTTTGTTCCACTACCATTATCTGAAAAAGTACGTCAAGAGTATCTTTGAATAATTGCAACAATAAAATCCTAATTCGCATTCAATTGCAACTGATAACAACAATTTTAAAATTAAGAAATGTTGTATCCATAGATGATTATTAGGTTCTAACTTCATATCTTTGCGTCAGATAAGTATTTTTTTATATCCTTATCAGTTACTTTTACTAAATAAGGGATAACTCTATGAAAAAACTATTCTCTGTTTGCATGATGCTTGTCCTTTCGGCAGGGTTTTTTACGTCATGTAAAAAAAAGGATAACGGAGTAGCGCCGGTTTTACCACCACAGGAATCATTTACAATTGATTTCACCAATTTTGCAAGCCAGAAAAAATCTGCGGAGCTGATAACAGAACAGAAAGGTAACCCTAGCAGTAACTGGACATTTGCTGCCCTTATTGCCGGCTATTGGAGAGGAATTACTGCAACAACACTAGCTGTACCAATTTCGGCTTTTAAACTGGCGTTTGATAATAATCCTGTATTTCTGAGTGACAATACATGGCAATGGAGCTATAGTGTAAGTCCGGCAGACATTACTTATAAGGCCAGGCTAACAGGCCAGATAATTTCTAATGCTGTTTTGTGGAAAATGTATATTTCAAGAGAGGGCACTGGAGGATTTCCGGAATTTGTATGGTTTGAAGGAACTTCCAAATTAGATGGGACTGGCGGTAACTGGACATTTAACGAAAGTTCGGTAACACAAGAGCCTATTCTACAGATTGACTGGACAAAACCCAATGCCACAATAGGGACAATAACGTATACATATCTAAAAAATGATATTTATCTGAACAATTATATTGAATATGGAAAGGGAACAACAACCAATCCACTATATGACGCATATTATAAAATTAGTTTATCAAATATCCGCGGAACATTTATTGCCAATGTGGAGTGGAATACTTCAACAAAAAACGGCAGAGTAAAATGCCCCGATTATCTGGACGGGAAATGGTTTTGCTGGAATGAACAAAAGATAGATAACCTTATTAATTGTCCGCAATAACCGAATATAAATATTAAAAAGTTCCGGTCTGTTCCGGAACTTTTTTGTTTGGGGCTCCTCGGTTTATTTTATGAACCTCCGTTCTTCCGGAGATTATTAATGTGATCACTTTTTTTACTATTTTGCGCACACAAATTTAAATAGAATAAAATGTCGTTAGGAAAAAAAGCTGTTACCCTTATATTTCTCATTCTTTTAATTGATCAGGTTCTTAAAATCTGGATCAAAACGCATATGCAAATCGGACAGGAAATACGGCTGTTTGGTAGCTGGGGCGTAATCCATTTCATTGAAAACAATGGTATGGCTTTTGGTATGGAAATGGGAGGAAAAGGGGGTAAGTTTATTCTAAGCATCTTCCGCATTCTTGCAATAACCGGTATCGGTTTTTTCCTCTCTTCACTTATCCGCAAAAGAGCGAACCTGGGATTAATTCTTGCTGTCAGCGCAATTATGGCCGGAGCAATCGGAAATATTATCGATAGTGCATTTTATGGTTTGATATTCAGCGAAAGTTATAATCAGACAGCCATTTTGTTTCCTCCGGGGGGCGGGTATTCATCATTTCTCCACGGAAGAGTTGTTGATATGTTTTACTTCCCGATAATTAACACACATTGGCCCAATTGGTCACCAATTAAACCGGGAGAGTCATTTGTGTTTTTCAGACCGGTTTTTAATGTTGCCGATTCAGCGATAACATGTGGAGTAATATCAATAATATTATTCCAAAAGAAAATGTTTAAGGATATTTCGTAACACATTTAAGGCAAGTTGGAAAATTAGATCCCTTCCTGGCAACATCCACTTACACAACTTAATAAAGTTTTAAGATTTTCGTGCTTTAAAAAGTACCAGGTATTCTTTCCATCTCTTTTTGAAGCTAAGACACCCCTGTCTTTTAAAATACCAAGATGATGTGATGCAGTAGATTGTTCTATTCCGAGTTGTTTATGAATTTCCGTGACCGTTCTTTTCTTTCCATCTTCAAGACACCCCACAATTGATAGACGCATAGGATGAGCTATTGCCTTTAACATATTTGCTGCTTTCTCAAGGCTTTCCGGAGTAAGTTCTTTAAATTCCATATCAAAAATATTTCATAAGACAAAGATATATAAATATGTTGATATGTTGCCTCCCAACCATTGCTATGAAGGAATTCAACCAATAGTTTATGATGAACACCTGATTTTACTATATTTGAACTAAATAACTTTTTATGCCCGTTCTCACCAAAATTAAGAAGCCCATTGAAAAGGAAATGGCTGAATTTGAAGCCTACTTTGGCAAAACTATGCACAGTGAGATCCCGTTACTAAATATTATTCTGAACTACATTCTTCGTCGCAAAGGCAAACAGATGAGACCATTACTTGTCTTTCTTACAGCAAAACTCAACGGGGAAATTGCGGAATCGACTTTTGTTGCGGCAACTTTTATTGAGCTTCTTCATACTGCATCGCTTGCCCATGATGATGTAGTAGATGATGCTCACGAAAGAAGGGGGGGATTATCTATTAATGCTCTCTGGAATTCGAAAATTGCTGTACTAGTTGGAGATTATATGCTTTCAAAGGGAATGCTGATTAGCGTAGAAAAGAATCGGTTTGATATGTTGGAAATTGTCTCAGATGCCGTTAAAAAGATGAGCGAAGGAGAGTTGCTTCAATTGCAAAAAGCCAGAAAACTTAATATCAAAGAAGAAGATTACTTTAAGATTATTATAAGTAAAACTGCGGCATTGCTTTCGGCTTGTACTGCCTGCGGGGCCAGATCGGTCACAAATGATCCCGGGACAATCCGGTTAATGAAAGATTTTGGAGAAAACATAGGAATTGCTTTTCAAATACGGGACGATCTTCTTGACTATGAAGGGACCGGGCTCACCGGAAAAACTCCCGGTAACGATATTAAAGAAAAAAAAATAACTCTTCCTTTAATTCACGCACTGGAACAAGCGCCATACTTAAAGAGACGACATATTCTTGGCATCGTTAAAAAGAAGAAAAAGTCAAAAGATGAAATAAATGAAGTGATCTGTTTTGTGTCAGAGTATGGAGGGATGCAATATGCAGATCTTAAAATGAATCTATACCGCGATAAAGCTCTTTCAATACTTAATTCCTACCCGGAATCCTCTGTAAAAGATTCCCTTAAAGAGTTTGTTCATTACACTACATCCCGTAAAAAATAAGGTCAACCAACTTCAAGGTTGATCTTTGCCACCTTCTCAAGATCCTTAATATAATATTTTGATCCTATCCAGAAAAGCATTGCACCGATTAACAAAACAAACGGAAGCGACGATAATGCTGTCTGAATGTTGGTAAGATCATATATTTTACCCATTACAATGGGAGCTGTTGACGCTCCCAGAAGATTCTGAACTACAACTGCAATCGCATAAGAAGTGGCCCTTAATCCGGGATGTATTACATCCTGAGTTACAGCAGCAGCGCCCGAAATAAAGGAAAGTATCAGCAGGCCAAAAAACAAAAGACAGATATATTGAACTGTCCCTTTTAATAATGCCAATGCGATAAACAGAACAATGGCGGACGATAATGTTGAGATTGCCGGGAAAACCAACCTTGCATTAGCTCTGGTTTTCCTCCATCTGTCTGTTAAGAAGCCTCCCAGAGGCGCTCCAATGAGGGCAAGCAACATAACAGAACTTGCCATTTGTCCTGCTGTTTGCTGAGGAATCCCTCTTACTTTTTCAAAATATGTCGGCAACCATGTTAACATTGAAGTTGTAACAAAGACAACAGCTGCCATACCAAAGTAGGTAAGAATCACAGACGGCCTGGAAACAAACTCTCTGATGATATCCCTGCTCTCCATCTTTACCCGGTTTTGGGCTTTATCGATAAATGAAAGATCAACAGTTTTATAATCCTTTACAAAAAGAAAAAGTATTGCAACAATTAATCCTGGTATAGCAACAATTCCAAACGCGTGCTTCCATCCCAGTTTTACAGCAATAAAGCCTCCAAGAAGAACACCTATACCTGACCCAAGCGGAATTGCTGCATTCCAAATACCCATCATTTTTGCTCTTTTATCAATGGGATATAAGCCCGAAATCATAGCGCTTCCTCCAGGAGCATACCCGGCCTCTCCTACTCCTATTAACATACGGGCCATAAACAGTTGAACAAAATTTCCGGTCAGAGCACAAAGAGCTGTTGCCATACTCCACATAATTGCCATTACACCAATTGTCTTGGTTCTGCTCCACCGGTCAACAAGGATAGATACAGGAAATGTGAGCAAAACAATTGCCCAATATACCGCAGATACCAGAAGTCCACTCTGGGTATGTGTAATTCCCCAGTCCCTTTCAATTGATGTAAACATTGAGGTAACAACCATTCTGTCGATATAGTCGAACATATATAACAGAAACAGCAGTATAAAAATATAATTTGAATACCCTTTTGAAAACAGATACCCTGAACGATCTTCCGATTTTTTCATATTGCGTTAGCCTAAGTTAAACCCCAATACCAAGTAAATAAAAAATAACGTCAAATGTTATTTTTTTCATATTTTTAAGTCTTTATACTTAGTTATGAATTCCAACCCAAATTATTACTTTCATTTATAAATTATTTAACACGAATGAACCATGGCCTCTTTAAAACAAATTAATGAATTTCTTGATAGTCAGCCCATTGCTTTGGTGGGTGTTTCCCGTAATCCAAAAAAATTCGGGTATACGGCTTTCAAAGAATTAAAAGAAAAAGGAATGAACCTTGTTCCGGTTAACCCGGAAGCTGTTGAAATAATGGGAGAAAAATCATATCAAAATGTAAAAATGCTTCCTTCAAATGTTCAGGGAATAATTGTGTTGACTAAAAAGGAAATTACAGCCTCAGTAATAAGGGAAGCAAAGGAAAAAGGGATAAAACAAATCTGGATCCAACAGATGGCTGAGAGTAAAGAGGCTCTCGATGAACTCAAAGGATCAGATATCAATTTTATTACCGGAGAATGTATCCTTATGCATTACAAACCGAATGGTATTCATAAATTTCATGGAGGTATTAAAAAGTTTTTTGGTAGTTTTCCAAAATAATATGTTCTGAATTCATTTTTTATGTCCGAAACTAATTATCCATACAGCCTTGAATTTACTGTCAGGGATTACGAATGCGATCTCCAGGGTGTAGTAAATAATGCTAATTATCATCACTATCTTGAACACGCAAGACACGAATTTCTTCTTTCAAAAGGAATCAGTTTTGTTGAGCTTCATGAAGAAGGTATAGATTTGATTGTGACCAAAGTTGAAATCGATTATAAGTATCCGCTCCGTAGCAGGGACAAATTTAAGGTAAGTGTTAGTATTCAACGTGAAGGAAATGCCAGACTTAATTTTATTCAGGATATATACAGGCTACCTGATGATAAGCATATTGTGCATGCTATAGTTACCGGAGTAGCTACTAAAAAAGGAAGACCAATACCTCCGGGGAATCTGGTTGATCAACTAGGGTTGGTATAAAGCACAGGACGCAGGGCACAGAGTATAGAGCTATGGTTAATTTAGAAAGTGGAGGGCCTTAAGAATATCTTTTGTTAAAAATATTTTATAACAATAATCACAAAGTATGATAGTGGGCTTATTTTTTATTTATTATTGTAATCTGATTTACCTAAAATAAAGTGATGATGGAAGGAACCCGCAGAGCTAATGTTAAGCCAGGTATTAGTGTTATGGTTGAATTGACAGTAGACAAAAGGACCGGAAGGCTTACCGGAGGAAAGGTAAAAGAAGTTTTAACTTCGTCGCCAACGCATCCTCATGGAATTAAAGTTATGCTCGAAAACGGTGCCGTTGGTAGAATAAAACAGATAATCTGATTCCTCTTATTCTACAATCAATCAAATTTTTATCTAATTTTGGAGCCGGTGAAAACAAAATTTCTCACCCGGACTTTATTTATGTAATCTTAAGAAAATGAAATACGAAGATTTTCTGGTTACTTCTCTTGGAAAGGGGAGTGTTGTTTCACCTCTGAAACAGAATCAAAGAGAAGACAGCCCAATTTATAAATTTGTGAACGACACCGAAAGAATTCTTTATGATGTTTCCCTTGAAAATTTCAACAAGTGCAGAGAGACAGGAGAGACGCCCATCTCTTTTGAAAAAGCAGGTCCGAGAGAAACCATTTTTTTTGAACCGGCAAAAACCAAAGTTGGAATTATTACATGCGGGGGTCTATGCCCCGGATTAAATAATGTTATTCGTAGCATCGTAAATGAACTACATTACAGATATGGTATAAACCGCGTACTGGGAATTAAATACGGATATGAAGGATTAATTTCAAAGTATAACCATCCGGTAATTGATCTCACTCCTGAAATAGTAAACAACATTCACCTCACAGGAGGGACATTTCTGGGATCATCGCGAGGAGATCAGGATGTTGAAAAAATGGTTGACACTTTAGAGATAATGAATATCAACGTCTTGATTTGTATTGGCGGGGACGGCACTTTGCGGGGAGCTCACGCTATTCATAAAGAGATTGAAAAAAGAAAATTAAAAATCTGCATTGCCGGTATCCCAAAAACTATAGATAATGATATTGATTTAATTCAGAAATCGTTCGGTTTTGAAACAGCCTTTTCTATCGCCAACGATATCATCAGAAATGCTCATAATGAAGCCGAAGGAGCGTATAACGGAATTGCTCTGGTAAAGTTAATGGGACGCGATTCGGGATTTATTGCTGCTAATGCAGCCCTGTCTATTCAGGAAGTTAATTTTGTCTTAATACCGGAAATAACTTTTGACCTTTACGGACAGAGAGGATTCTTAAAGGTGCTTCGAAAACGTCTTGAAGAACGCCATCATTCTGTAATTGTAGTGGCGGAGGGGGCCGGACAAGAGTTTTTCGAAAACGCTGAAAGCACCAAAGATGCTTCAGGAAACGTAAAACATAAAGACATTGGTATTTATCTAAAGGAAAAAATATCGGAAGAATTTAAAACCAAGAACTTCACTCATTCAATAAAATATATCGACCCCAGCTATATTATCAGAAGCGCCCCGGCCAATGCCAACGACAGTAAATTCTGCAATCTTCTCGCACAGAATGCTGTTCATGGTGTTCTGTCCGGAAAAACTGATTTTGTAATTGGTTTCTGGAATAACCAATTTACTCTCATGCCCATACCAATGGTTGTTGCAAAGCGCAAAAAAATTGATGTCGAAAGTGAACTGTGGTGGAACGTACTTGAGTCCACAGGTCAGCCAATAAGTATGAAGAATCCCTGATATGATAAAAAATATTGTTTTTGACCTTGGTAATGTCCTTTTAAGTTTCAGACCCTCTGAATTTTTTGACAAGAAAAATTATCCCGAAAACATTAAAACCACAATTCTTTCTGACATTTTCGGCAGTAAAGAGTGGGGGATGCTTGATAATGGCGATCTTACTACCGAAGAGGTAATTGATATTATAGCTTCGAAATCATCCCTTAATAAGGAAGAAATTGCCCATGTTTTCAATTTACGTGTCAGCCTCTTGTTCCCTCTTGACCAAAACGTAAGACTCCTTCCGGAGTTAAAAAAACAGGGGTTTAAACTCTACTTTCTGTCGAACTTTCCAAAAGATGTTTATGATGAGATAAAAACAGGATATTATTTCTTTAAATATTTCGATGGAGGAATAATTTCTTCCGAGGTAAAATTTTCGAAACCACATCAACGGATTTATGAAATTCTCCTCGAAAAATATTCACTGATTGCTGAGGAGTGTCTTTTTATTGACGACCTTGAAATAAATGTTAAGGCAGCAGAAATTTTCGGTATGAAGGGTCTTGTAACTTTTGGTTCCCAGGAGATTTCAAAAGAGCTTAAGGAAGCCTTGACGAAATTTGGTTCATGAAACCACCATTGCCTCCTGTTCGAGGCATCTCCCCCAGGGGGAGAATTACCGGTAGCTTATAAATTGTGTCTTAGGCTTAAATATTCACGATAATATGGCCAGTAATTCGAAAATAATGAATTCTCGCGGACTTAATAGATAATATAATGGCTGTATATAGCTTTAAATGAAGTATATAATCTCAAATCTTTTAAAAGTGTTCCACGTGGAAACAGTAGCTACTTTTTGAAATATTCAGTCAAAACTACCATTTTTGAGTGACCAACAACGTTTTCGATTTCAGATGGAGAGGCGTCTTTTATTTTATCAACTGATCCGAAGTTTTTAAGTAATATCTCTTTTGTTTTTGGTCCAATTCCATTTATCTGATCGAGATCAGATTTTATCATTTCTGTAGAACGTTTATCACGATGGAAATTAATTCCGAAACGGTGAGCTTCATTTCTTAAATGTTGAATAATTTTCAGGCTGATTGAGTTTTTGTCGAGATATAGAGGAACGCTGTCGCCGGGGAAATAAATTTCTTCAAGCTTCTTGGCAATTCCTATCACAGTTACTTTTTCTCTTAAACCGAGCTTATCTATACTTTTCATTGCCGAAGAAAGCTGACCCTTCCCGCCGTCAACAATTACAAGTTGAGGAAGGCCCTGCTCCTCCTCTATCATTCTCTTGTAGCGTCTGAAAATAACTTCTTCCATTGAGGCAAAATCATCAGGTCCCGTTACCGATTTAATATTGAAATGGCGATACTCTTTTTTACTTGGACGAGCTCCGCGAAAAACTACACATGCTGCAACCGGGTTAGATCCCATGATATTTGAGTTATCAAAGCATTCTATATGCGATGGAATGTCTGGCATATGAAGATCATTTTTCAGTTTCTCAAGGTTCTTGCCTGTACGAATCTGGGGGGAATGTTCCAATTTCTTTTTCTTCTGTTCAAGTTTATAATAGATGGCATTACGCTCAGCAAGTTCAAGAAGTTTTTGTTTTTCACCCGCCTTTGGAATAGTATATGTTACCTTATCTATCAGTATATCAGGTTTAAACGGTAATATTATTTCACGAGAATCGCTAAATAGTCTTTGTCGGATCTCTGTAATCGCGAAGGCAAGTATGGATTCTTTTTCTTCATCAATTCTGATTTTGAGTTCTACTGTAAGCGCCTGAATTATAGCTCCCTGAACAACTTTTAAGTAATTTACATATGCATTGTCAGAATCCTGTGCAAAGCCAAATACATCCACGTTTCTTATTGTGTTACTTACTATAGTCGACCGACTCCTGAAACCGGATAAAATCTCAATTTTTTCTTTAATTAACTGTGCATCCTCGAAGCGAAGCTCCGTTGAAAATTTTGCCATCAGTTTCCTAAGGTGATCGATCACAACCGTGCTGTTCCCTTTTAGAATTTCTTTAATCTGCAAAATGCTTTCGCTGTAATCGTTTTCAGTCTGAAGTCCAATACATGGCGCTTTGCAATTTCCGATATGATACTCGAGACAGGCTTTGAATTTACCTGCTTTAATATTTTGCTGCGTAAGGTTTAATGTACATGTACGTAATTTATACACTTGTCTGATAAGGGTAATTAAAGTTTTAACCATTAATCCGGAAGTATATGGTCCGAAATAAACCGAGCCGTCTCTGACAGGGTTTCTGGTACTGAAAACTTTTGGATAAGGTTCTTTTTTAATGCAGATCCAGGGATAAGTTTTATCATCCTTCAGAAGTATATTATACCTGGGTTGATGCTTTTTAATAAGGTTGTTCTCAAGTAAAAGAGCATCTGATTCAAATTCTACAACAATATGACGTATATCGCATGTTTTACGCAGAAGTACAGTCGTTTTTCCAGACTGATTTTTAGAAAAGTATGATGTAACTCTTTTCTTTAGGTTCTTAGCCTTACCTACATAAAGCACAATGCCTTCTGAATCTATAAACTGGTAAATTCCAGGCTTATCGGGAAGTAATGAAAGAATAGATTTAAAGTTGACTTCCTGAGGCATTTGATGATAAGAATTAGAGTACAAAGATAGTGAAAGGCATTAAGAGGTGGGGCTGTCACATCTAATATTTACCCCCCTTTAATTCCCCCTAAAGGGGGAAAACTCGTCTGTTCTATTGATTATCAGATAGATATGCAGGTCTGTCGCCCCCTTGGGGGAGATGCCGCGGAGCGGCAGAGGGGGTATTACTCGGGATTAGAACCCCCTTTAATTCCCCCCAAAAGGGGGAAAAATCGTCTGGCCTATTGATTATCAAAATATTATGCGGGGTATCGCCCCCTGGGGGAGATGCCGCGGAGCGGCAGACGGGGTTTGTTTCAGGATTAGAACCCCCCTTTAATTCCCCCCAGAAGGTGGAAAAAATCCTCTGTAATATAGAAATTATCTTAGTCAACAAACAGCGGAACAAGCTCAAATTTCTTCACATCAAACAATCCTCTATCTCCTATTTTCAGATCGGGGATTACCAGTAATGCCATAAAAGAAAGAGTCATAAACGGGGCTGCCATTGTACATCCAAATGATTTAACCATTTCATTAAGTTTCTCATAGTCGTGAGCAACTTCATCACATGAGCGGGTTGTCATTATTCCCGCTATGTTTAACTGAATTGATTCTGTCTTTCCTCCGGAAGAAACGGCAAGTCCGCCTTTCATTCTGACAATCTCATTCACTGCGTCCATAATATCTATATCGTTTGTTCCTACGGAAATAATATTATGACTATCGTGTGCAACTGAACTTGCAAAGGCACCGTTTTTCAAACCAAATCCTTTAATAAAACCTATTGCCGGAGCATTATTATTATACCTGTCTTTAACAATAATTTTTAATATGTCTTTCCCAATATCTGACTCAACATTATCGCTTATTCCGGAAAAATACTGTAATTGTTTTGTAAGAAGCTCTCCTTCGAACGCTTCTATAACTCTGATATTTCTTTGCTTGTTTACTACTTTAATGTCGCGCTCCAAAATAGAATTACAATTGAAATTATTAATGGGATTATCAGGTAGATACGAAAATTCTACTTTACCGTTTCCGAACACTCTTTTTCCATCAATCCAGGTTTCTGATACATTCATGTTATTCAGATCATCAACCAGAATAAAATCTGCATTGTCTCCGATTCGTAACAATCCTGCGTCAAGACCGTAGTGGTTGACCGGGTTAATTGTAGCACTCCGAATAACATCGAAGGTATCAAAACCTTCAGAAATAAGCTTCCCGATTATTTTATTTATATGTCTTACTTGTAACATTTCCGGATGAAGGTCATCGCTGCATAGCATGACTTTCCGCGGGTGCAAATTAAACAGCTCCTTAAGAGACTCCAGGTTTCGTGCTGCGCTTCCTTCCCGTATCAGGATGTTCATTCCAAGCGAAATTTTCTCAAGAGCCTCCTCAATTGAACTACACTCATGATCCGTTGAAATTCCCGCTGCAACATACTTCTTCAGCGATTCTCCGGTTAATCCCGGGGCATGTCCATCTATTGGTTTATTGAGCTTTCTGGCAATATCAATTTTTGCAATAACTTCAGGATCTTCAGAAATTACACCCGGGAAATTCATCATTTCCGACAAGTACTTTATTTGAGTTCGTTCAAATAGTCTTTTTACGGCATTTTTATCTAGCGTGGCACCGCTTGTTTCAAAGCTTGTTGCAGGAACGCAAGAGGGTACGCCAAACCAGAATTTCATTGGTACTTTCTCCGCATCTCTTATCATGAAAAGGACGCCCTCTTCACCAATTACATTAGCTATTTCATGAGGATCCGAAACGACTCCGGTTGTACCGTGTTTTACCGCTGCTTTAGCAAAAGCTCCCGGTGTTATCATTGAACTTTCGATATGAATATGTGCATCAATGAGACCGGGAAGAATAAAGGAATCGGGAGTTAGATTAACTTTTTCTATATCAGAAATCTTTCCATCTTTTATAATTATTCTGGCCGGAAAAATTTCTCTGTTATGAATATCGACCAAATTACCAATGATTTTCATAAATAATATTTTTATTCTTTAATAAATTGTTCCACGTGGAACAATTCACCTTCCAATATACATTAACAGTATATTTATGTCTGAAGGAGAAACACCACTTATTCTTCCTGCCTGACCAATATTGGCAGGTTTAATTCTTTTAAGCTTTTGCCTTCCTTCGGTAGAAATAGAAACCAGTTCACTATAATCAATATCTCCCGGGATTTTTAAATTTTCCAGTCTTTTAATTTTATCAGCTACCATTTTCTCTCTCAGAATATACCCTTCATACTTAATTCTAATCTCAGCCGATTCAGCAATTTCTTTAAATCTTACAGACCTTACAGCATTCAGGTCTAAACCTCCTTTTACAAATTTCAATAAAGTTCCAATATCAACCTGTGGTCGCGAAGCTATTGTGATGGCTTTAACTTTCTGTTTTATATCATTTGTCCCTTCTTTCTCAAGAAATGAATTAATCTCTTCCGGACTCACACTGGTTTCTTTGAGAAAATCAATAATCTCTTTAACAAGAAATTCCTTCTCCTCAAGCCGTTTTATTCTACCAATATCTGCAGTTCCTATCTCAAAAGCTTTTCTGGTTAGTCTTTCATCTGCATTATCCTGCCTTAAAAGAATTCTGAACTCAGCTCTTGAAGTAAACATCCTGTATGGTTCATCCACACCTTTTGTAACAAGATCGTCAATAAGTACTCCTATATATGACTCTTCCCTTCCTAATATAAACGCCTCTTTTTCTTTTATTTTCAACACTGCGTTAATTCCCGCCATTAATCCTTGTGCTGCCGCTTCTTCATATCCCGTTGTTCCGTTAATTTGTCCTGCAAAATATAGATTAGCTATCTTCTTTGTTTCAAGTGTCTGCTTTAATTGTGTAGGCTGAAAAAAATCGTATTCTATCGCATATCCAGGCCTGAATATCTCAACTGACTCTAACCCATTAACTTTTCTGAGAGCTTTAAGCTGCACTTCCATCGGCAGACTACTTGAAAAACCATTAATATAATATTCAATCGTTTCTGCTCCTTCCGGTTCAATAAAAAGCTGGTGTGCGTTTTTATCTTTAAAAGTAACAATTTTATCTTCCACACTTGGACAATACCGTGGGCCCCTTCCTTTAATTCTTCCGGTGAAAAGCGGACTGAATTCCAATCCTTTTCTTAGTTCGTCATGAACTTCTTCGTTTGTATGAGTGATGTAACAACTTTTCTGTTCCTTAATTTCCGCTTGGTCATCCAGGTAAGAAAAAGTACGTCCTTCTTCATCTCCTTTCTGTTCTGTCATTGTTGAAAAATCAATAGATCTTCCATCTACCCGTGCGCTTGTTCCGGTTTTCATTCTCCCAACAGAAAAACCAATTTTCTCTAACTGCTCACTTAGTCCCGTTGAAGATTGCTCTCCTGCTCTTCCACCAGTGACATTATTAAAGCCTATGTGCATTAAACCGTTCAAAAATGTACCATTAGTAAGAATAACAGCATCTGCATTAAATCTTGTTCCAAAATCAGTTTCCACACCTACAACGCGTTCTCCATCCAATAGTAATAATGTGGCTTTCTCCTGCCAGATAAAGAGGTTATCAGTATGTTCCAAAACCTTTCTCCATTCTACAGTAAATCTCTGTCTGTCGCACTGAGCCCTGGGACTCCACATAGCCGGTCCTTTGGATCTGTTAAGCATCCTGAATTGTATCATACTTCTGTCAGTTACAATGCCACTCATCCCTCCCAACGCATCAATTTCTCTTACAATCTGACCTTTGGCAATTCCTCCCATTGCCGGATTGCACGACATTTGAGCCAGCTTGGTCATGTCCATTGTAATAAGCAATGTCTTTGCTCCCATTACAGCAGCAGCATGTGCAGCCTCACAACCAGCATGCCCTCCTCCCACAACAATTACCTTATACTTAAAATCCATTTTCCTATTCTTCCATTAAAGCCAGCCAAAAATTTTCCATCTCCCTCATTTGTTTTTTTTGCTCAACGCTTTTATCATCATAACCTACCAGATGCAATACACCATGAATAACTACCCTTAAAACCTCATTATTTAAACTAACATTATAGTTTACTGCGTTTTCAAGAACAGTTTCGATGCTGATGTAAATCTCACCATTAATTACATTTCCCTCATTATAATTAAATGTAATAACATCGGTATTAAAATCATGTTCCAGGAACGTGACATTAATTTCTCTCAATTGCTTATCGCGTGTAATGATAACATTAAGGTCACCTGAAGTTTTGTTCTCTTTCGCGATGACCTTTCCTATGATTCGGACTACTTTTCTCCAGCCTTTAAGTCTGAAATCCGTATCGTCGTAAAATATTCTTACACTCAAGATAAAATATTTTTAAAGCTCATTGTCACAGAATTTCCCTTTTTACTATACTTAATCTTATCTGCCAGATGTGACATTAGAAACACCCCTCTCCCATTTATTGTCTCGATATTTTCAGGCTTTGTAGGATCCGGAATCTTTTCAGGCATGAAGCCAGGTCCTTCATCAGTTACTTTAATTTTAAGTTCTATCGCATTGAAAGATATTTCGATATCGACAATTTTTTCAGGATTTAACCTATTTCCATGTAAAATTGCGTTATTCACCGCTTCCAGTGTTGAAACTAAAATCTTTCCATAACTCTCCTGAGAAACTCCTAATTCGCTTGTAGTTTCATCAATTGCTTTTTCAACAATCCGGATGTTAATTGTCTTGGATTCAATTCTAATTCTTTTATACATGTATGCTTATATGAAATCCTTTATACTGAAAAACAAACCAATTGTTACAAAAATCAAACTATTTTTTTGTAATCCAAGCTTCAGGGTCCACAAAATCATTCTCTAAAGTAATCATAAACTTAAGGATACAATTAAAACTTTCTTTTGGATCTGAATAGACTTCACCAATTTCCTGTTTCGTACTAATTTTATCTCCACGATTAACCCTTACATTAACGAGATTTGTATATACTGAAAAATATTTTCCATGCTTAATAATCACAGTCATATTAGCTCCAGGAATTGGAGAAACCTTAACAACCTCTCCCTGAAAAACGCATCTGACAACCGCTTTTCCGGAACATGTTATCTCTACTCCGATATTCTTTTCTTCAACATACTTTAATATGGCATTTTTATAAGTACCATAATGGCTTGTAATAATTCCCTTTTCAACCGGCCATGGCAGACGCCCTTTGTTTTCTACGAAATTTTCACCAATTAATTTCTGTTCAGGTGTATTTTCTACTCTGATCGCTTTCTTCCTTTCTTCTTCAATAACTTTTGCAATTTCACTTTCAATTTTTTTCGCAATTCTTTTCTTCTCCTCCAGATCTTTTCTTAGTTGCTTCTCTTTGTTGCTTAATGTTTTAACCATCTTTTGTTTCTTTTGTTGTTCAGTTTGCAAAAGATTTTTCTGTTGCTCCTCTCTCGATTTTAAATCTGAAACTTTACTTAAATCATTTTGTAATCTTTCTTTAGTTGATTCAATCTGGCTTTTCAGTTCAAGAATAATTTCAGATTCTCTTCTTCTGAATTTAGTGACCTGCTGAAGATATTTTAGTCGTTTATATCCCTGATTAAAATCTTTAGCCGACAAAATATAGACTAATTCAGGGTTGCTTTTTTGAGTTCTGTAAGAATTAATAACGGCTCTTGCGTAATCATTTTTTAAAACAACCAAATCTCGTTCCATCATTTCAATCGCAACAGTATTGAGGTCTATCCGATCGTTAAGCAGACTAACTTCTTCTCTCATTCCCACTATAACAGATTCTCTAAGAGAAAGTTTTTTACCAATAATTTTTATGGCATTCATACTTTCACTTTTCTCTTTGGCTGTTGTCTTGAGCAAATTATCCACATAAGCAATCTCCTCAAGAGTCTTACTTCTCTTATCCTCCAACTCCCTCTTTGTCTGTGCTTTCAGAAAAGAAAATAAAATAAAATAAAGTAAAAATGTAGATAATAAATACTTCATGGAAGCTGCAAAATTTCGTATTGTTTCCCGGGAATAAAGTCGATTTTCCCATTCCAGGGTGATTCTAGATTTTTAATCCTGATTTTGATTTTTATCTTTCTTTGCAGATCATTCATTTGTATCAATCCAGGCATAAATCCCGTACTATACTTAAAATAATCGCTATATAATATGGCTATTCCAGCTCTATTCAAGTCATTAATAATTAAGGTTTCCTTAAGTTTTCCTTTCGTGCAATCAATAACATATTTAAGCTTTGTTCCCTGCAAATGTGCATCTATGTCCATACGACCATCTATACAATTTGTTATAATATTGTCGTGAACTGTATCCAATATAAAATCTCCCAAAATTACAGGTATCTCAGAAAATGAAACGCCATATTTTAATTTTATTTTATTCGTTGAACCATAATACATCCTTTTGTTTATTCTGTCATTAACAAGAACCGTATCCCTGTTTAAAAATATTCTTACTCCTTCAATTCCCGTCCTGCTTTTTATACTTATCAGGTATTTATCCGGACTCTCAAACTTTAAACTTCCCAGTAATTTTTCCGATCCCGATTCAGTAATTACCTCTAGTTCTGCTTTCTGAATATAAAAACTGTTTGCTGTAATATTTTGTTTTTCAATGCTTTCTATTAATCTACCATCGTTTAGGCCATTCGATAATCTATAATCGCTTCCTATGTTGTTTTTAAATACCGAACACCCTGCAGTTAATAATATCAATAACCATATAAAATTTACTTTTTGCAATTTTCAATCTCTTTAATTAAGTTGGTTTTTGTAGAATCAAGTTTTAAAGCAATATTCCAGTTTTCAATAGCAGCCTGACATTTTCTTTGTTTTTTCAAGATAAAACCATAATGCTCATGCCAAACAGGATCTTGTTTTTCCCCACTATGTAAAATTGTTTCCATTACTCTAGCCGCCTCCTTTAGTTTTCCTCTCTTATATAATACCCAGGCATAGGTATCTAAATATGTAGTATTAGTGCTCTCTATTTTAACAACTTTCTTAGCCATCTCCTCAGCTTCGTTAAGTTTCATATCTTGTTCAGCGAGGTAGTATGCATAATTATTTAAAACAGTAAGGTCTCCATTATCAGCTTTTATGGCTTCCTCAAAGGTTTCAAATGCTTTAGCGAAGTCCTTCATTCTGTAATAAACATCAGCCCTCATTGTAAGAACTTGCATTTTATAATCTTTATTATCTCCTGCCAGTATTTCAGCCTTTCTTATTTCCTCGAGAGCAATTGGAAATTTTTCCTTCTCAATTGCACCATTTGCATATAATATTTTTGCCAGGAAAGATCTGTTAAATCTGGTAGCACATTCTTCTCCTTTAACAAATAATTGATCATAGTCCTTAAGCTGCAAATACAATAAAAGTAATTTTTCCCATGCATAATAATCATCTGGTTTTTTCTCAATAATCTCATTCAGTCTGGAGACTGCTCCGGATAGATCATTCTGCTTAACAAGTAGTTCCGGCCTTAGAATCAGTATAATATCATCATCTTTATAATTTGATTCTAAAACCATAATGGCAAGAACTAAACTATTTGCTTTCTCCTTAATAAGATCCGGCAAATCTAATAAACGGACTATCAAAGAAATTTTATCTTCTTTCCCAATTTGATTATTTAATATAATCGTATTCAACAGCAGGAATAATTCATCATACGATTTTTCATTTATCAGAAAATCGCAAAATGACATTTGTACCTGGGGGTTGTCAGGATCTCTCTCAATAAGCTGAATATAGACATCGAGGGCTTTTTCATTTTCTCCTTTACCCACATAGATCTCAGCAAGAAGCCCTTTGTAAAGCAATTCTTCAGGGAATTCCTTAATCAGTAAATCAGCTTTAACAAGTGCACCATCAAAATCTCCTGAAGACATCAGGTTTTTTATAGAAGATAATGTTGAAGACTCATTAATTCCGTATTTCTTATCAAATGCATCAAAAAGTGTTTTTGCTTTCTCATAATTTTTATTTTCTGAATAGAGGTTACCAAGAGTTAACTGCAGGTCTTCTTTGTCAGGGAAAAATTCAACAGCCTTCTCATAATAGATAATTGCACTATCCAGATTTTTCTCTTTATAATAGATGTCGGCCAGTGTCATAAGGTACCAAATATTTTTCTGGTCTATATTAACGGCATTCAGGACAAACTTTTTACCATTATTCGTATCTCCGTTTGCCATTACGATCTGAGCCATTTGGTAATAAGCTGCATCGCTTACAGGGTTCAGCTTAATACACTGCTCAAGATATGCAAGTGCATCTCCTCCGTTTCCCATCAGCTTTTGCTTTATTGCTTCCACATAGACATAATTAAATGTGGCCAGATCATAGCTTTTGCCCGTCTTTCGGCTTAATGTTGCCGGCACCAGTTTCTTTCCGCATGAAGCAGCTGAAATTATGACCAGGGCACCTAAAATTAAAAAATAATAAATTCTCTTCATCTCTATATTTTTCCAGTATGGCCAAATCCCCCTTCGCCTCTATCGGTTTCTATAAGATTGTCGACATTAATCCACACTGCTTTTTCATGTTTCGTAATTACCATCTGGCAAATCCTTTCACCGTTACTTATAACAAAATCTTCCTCTGACATATTTATAAGAATAATACAAACTTCTCCCCTATAATCAGAATCTATTGTTCCCGGTGAATTAAGAATAGTTATTCCATTCTTAATAGCTAATCCGCTTCTTGGTCTAATTTGCGCTTCATAACCAACAGGAATCTCGAGAAATAAACCTGTTGGAACTAAAATCCTTGCCATCGGTTTAAGAACAATGTCTTTCTCTAAATTCGCTCTTACGTCCATACCGGCAGAAGCATCAGTAGAATAAGCCGGCAAGCCATGTTTTGATTTGTTTATGACTCTTATTTTCATGTTATCTTGCTAAAACTGACGACAAATATACTTGTAATGCTGCAATCCTCACTTTCAAAAAATAGTTTTGCTAAAAATAACTTAATTTGAAATCTAATATTTATGCGTATCATTCAAAGTTAAATATCTTTGCAGTCAGATTTGCAGAACGTTATTAACCAAATTACAATTTTCATGAACATCTCTTTAAAGAAATCATTAGTACTTCCGGTTCTTCTATTTGTTATGTCATGTAATGCCCCGGGAGGTAACGAGAATTCTGTTATTGTTATCAATACTACACTTGGGGATATTAAAATAAAATTATATGATGGTACTCCGATTCATCGCGACAATATAATTAAGCTCATAAATTCAGGCTTTTATGACGGGGTCTCGTTTCACAGAGTAATTAAAGATTTTATGATACAGACCGGAGATCCGGAAACGAAGTCAGGCAAAAAAGTAAATCTTCCTGATTCTATGAAAACTTATACAATACCCTCAGAATTTAACAATCAGTATTTTCACAAAAAAGGAGCCGTTGCAGCAGCACGGCAGGGTAATGAAACAAATCCTGAAATGCGGTCCTCCGGAACCCAGTTCTATATAGTTCAGGGTGTAAAATTTAATGATTCTGACCTAAATACTGCCGAACTTCGAATTAACAGTAATATCAAGCAAGGCCTGTTCAATAAATTAATTAAAGAAACCGCTGACAGTGTTCGATTATCCGGAAATACAATACCCGATGGCCAGATACAGGAAATTGCATCAGTAAAGATGTTCGAATATCTTACCACACATCCAGATTACAAGATTAGTGAAGATCAAAGGACTGTTTATAAGAGTATTGGTGGTACTCCCAGACTGGATGGTGCCTATACCGTTTTTGGTGAAGTAATTGAAGGGCTGGATGTTGTTGACAAAATTGCTGCGGTAACTACAGACTCGGGTGACAAGCCTGTTACAGACGTAAAAATTCTTAAAATAAAAATTGAAAAATAATAATTCAGTTCTATTCTAAAAACTACATATTAATGCTTCAAAAAATAAGCGATCTATTAAATGAGATCTCAATATTGTCAATAAAAAATCCTGAGGAGCTTGAATCCTTCCGGTTAAAATACCTGAGTAAAAAGGGCATAATATCTGATCTTTTCGAGGATTTCAGGAATGTATCTGTTACAGATAAAAGAGAGGTTGGTCAAAAGCTTAACCTATTAAAGCAGAGCGTACTCGAAAAATACAATTCACTAAAAACCGAGCTCCTGACAACTGAAGATACTTCTTCGGCAATGGATTTGACGCGGCCCTCTTTTCCATTTTCCATTGGTTCCCGACATCCTATTTCTATTGTAAGAAACGAGATAATTGATATTTTTACGCGTCTCGGATTTATAGTTTCGGAGGGACCAGAAATTGAAGATGATGATCATGTTTTCACAAAGTTAAACTTTGCACCCGAACATCCGGCACGCGATATGCAGGATACATTTTACATTTCCAGAATCTCTTCAGAGGACTCCAGTCCGGAGGATATTTTACTACGAACTCACACATCCTCGGTACAAGTAAGGGTAATGCAGAATCAAAAACCACCAATCCGTACAATATCTCCGGGCAGAGTATTCCGCAATGAAGCTATTTCGGCCAGAGCTCATTGTATTTTCCATCAGGTTGAGGGCTTGTATATAGATGAAAATGTGTCGTTTGCTGATTTAAAACAAACATTACTGTTTTTTGCAAGGGAGATGTTCGGAAAAGAAACTGAGATAAGGCTACGACCCTCTTATTTCCCTTTCACAGAACCCTCTGCAGAAATGGATGTGAGCTGCAAAATATGTGGAGGAAAAGGTTGTAATGTATGCAAATACACCGGGTGGCTTGAAATATTAGGCTGTGGAATGGTTCATCCCAATGTACTTGAATCGTGCAACATTGACAGTCGTAAATATACAGGATTCGCCTTTGGTATGGGTATTGAACGGCTTACAATGCTTAAGTATCAGGTTAACGACTTACGTCTTTATTTCGAAAATGATCTTAGATTTCTTGATCAGTTTAAAACAGCTTTTTAATTAATTTCAATAATATTTTTAAAGTAATCTCTCTAAGTACAACTATATAATAAAGAACAGGAAATGAAACAACAGGATATTCAGGTTCCGCTTTGTGATAAATGTTCCCTGGAATCGGGCTCAATTTTCAAATATCTTACAGCTGATGAAGTTGATATGCTCAATTTTGAAAAGGATTTTCGGCAATATAAACGTGGATCTCTTCTATATCAGGAGGGTAACCGCATAAGTGGTTTCTTTTGTATTAACAACGGAATTATAAAAGTGTTTAAAACCGGGTTTGACGGAAAAGAACAGATAATCCGCTTTGCAAAGAAAGGGGATATTATAGCTTACCGAAGCGTTCTAAGTAATGAATTAGCTTGTACATCAGCTAAGGTTATTGAAGATTGCCAGGTTTGCTTTATTCCTTCTGAAATACTGATATCTTTTATTAAGACCAATTCTGCTTATGCGCTGGAACTGCTGAAGCTTGCATGTCATGAGCTGGGAGAGGCCAATTCCTTTATTACTGATATTGCCCAGAAAACTGTACGCGAACGTCTTGCCGAAGTACTTCTTTTTCTTGTAGATGATTTTGGTCTCGACAAAGAACAGTTCCTTAATATATCTCTTACACGAGAAGAACTTGCGAATCTTGTAGGAACGGCTACCGAATCGGTTATCAGGTTGTTATCTGAATTCAAATCGGATAAACTTGTTGAGTTAAGCGGCAGAAAAATTAAAATTACTGACAGAAGCGGTCTTGAGAAGATCAGTAATGTGTTTAATTAACTGCCCCCCAACCCACCTGAAGGGGGGCTAAAATAAAGTTCCTGGCATATTGTGTCCGAACTGTTTTCCCAGGTGTTTATAAGCATGTTCGGTAGCTTCGCGGCCTCTGGGTGTTCTTTTAAGAAATCCCTCTTTGATAAGAAATGGCTCATAAACTTCCTCAATTGTACCACTTTCTTCTCCAACAGCTGTAGATATGGTAGTTAATCCTACAGGTCCGCCGCCGAATTTATCAATTATGGCAGAAAGAATCCTGTTATCCATTTCATCCAGTCCGTGCTGGTCGATATTTAGGGCTTTGAGTCCATATCGGGTAATTTCAATATCAATTTCTCCTGAACCTTTCACCTGAGCAAAATCTCTCACTCTTCTGAGCAGAGCATTTGCAATTCTTGGAGTTCCCCTGCTTCTTCTGGCAATTTCGACAGCTGCCTCTTCATCAATTTTCACATTTAGAATTCCAGCAGATCTCTTAACAATACCCGTCAATATTTCATGATCATAATATTCCAGATGGAACTTAATCCCAAATCTTGCTCTCAAAGGACTTGTAAGAAGACCTGAACGAGTCGTTGCGCCGATAAGAGTAAAACTATTAAGAGTTAACTGAACAGATCTGGCACTAGGCCCCTTATCGATCATTATATCAATCTGGAAATCTTCCATTGCAGAATAGAGATATTCTTCCACAACAGGGCTCAACCGGTGAATTTCATCGATAAAGAGAACATCGCCCTCCTGAAGATTGGTGAGTAAGCCGGCCAGATCGCCGGGTTTATCCAGAACCGGACCTGATGTAACACGGAGATTGACATGCAACTCGTTGGCGATAATTGTTGCCAGAGTCGTTTTGCCTAGCCCCGGAGGACCGTGTAATAAGACATGATCGAGTGATTCTCCTCTCTGTTTTGCTGCAGTTACAAAAACAACAAGATTTTCAATTACCTGTTTTTGTCCTTTAAAATCATTGAAGCTCAGGGGCCGAAGCTGCTTTTCAAATTCTTTATCTGTAGCCGAAATAATATCTTTTCTGATGTTGATATTTTCTTCCATAAAGCAAAGTTACTATTTAATAAGTTTCGTATCGCTTTCTGGAAGTTTAATCCGGACTCCGTTAATACTAAATTCAGCATCATTTTTATATGCGATAACAAGATATGGAATTCCAGCCTCGTTAAATTTCTTCCATGATTTCTCTCTGATACCCGCCTGATAGTATTGTTCTTCTTTAATATTACCGTTTTCGAAATATAGAATCTGTTTCCCGTCGGGATTACCCTGTACAAAATTTCCTTTAAATTTCAATGTTCCATCAGGGTAGTACGATTTCCACATTCCGTCTTTTAACCCGATGATATATTTTCCTTCCTCAGTACTATTGCCCGACCTAAATTTCCACTCTCCATTCTTCTCTCCATCGGAGTAGCTGCCCTGAGCAATAATTTCACCGGCAGAAGAATATTCAGTGCTCAATCCATCGCGCACTCCCTGAAAATATTCCTCCTCTCTGAGCATTGCGCCATTGTCATAATACCACTTCCACTGGCCATCTGGGCGGCCATTATTATAAGAACCTGTCTGCTCAACCTTTTCACTTGTGTTGTAAAACTTCCATAAACCAGATCTTCTACTATCTGTATATTGACCTTCTGCCTGAACTTTTCCGTTTGACAAAAGGTCTTTCCATTTTCCATTAAACTTTCCTGCATCATCAACAATTCCTTCAGATAACATTATTCCGTTATCGTTATAAATGAATGAATTAGTAACCTTCCCGTCTTTTCCATATTCCCTGTGAATCCCTACAGGAATTTTATTGCGGTAGGGTCCGCTATAGATTATCTTTCCCTCCTGATCAGTTTTATTTACAATTTCGATATCGGGTTCATCTTCAACTCTTGATTTGACAATCGATCCGTTTTCATATAACATTGTAAGAACCAGTATTCCGCGATTATCATATTCTTTATAATAACCATGTATCAGGTCGTCCTTATATGATTTTTCAGATTTTATTGTTCCTGAAGGATAGAATTCTTTCCAGTCACCCTGTTTTAATCCTTTATTGTCGGTACGATTAATTCTCTCTCTGCTAACAAGATAATCATTATTATACTCGAGAAGTGTTATTACATTTCCATCCTGGTCAAATTCCTTTGATAAACCCTCCTTTTTCCCACTGTTGTACTTTATTGTCTGTTGTATTTTTCCACCCGGAAAGTAAAGAAATGCAGTACCTTCTTTTTTGTCGCCGGCAAAAAGTTCTTTTGACCAGATGTAAACTCCGGTTGACGGGGCCTTTTTGTATTTATAATACCATCCGTTTTTTTTCCCGTAGAGGTAGTTGATTTTCTCAGTAGTATCGCCAGCCTGGTCAAAGAAGACCCATATACTATCAAGCAGAGAATTGGTTCTTTTACCTTCAGATTTTTTTATTCCGGTAACATAATAACTCTTCCATAATCCTTCAGGCATTCCGTTCTTTATTAACCCTTCACCCGAAACAGCTCCATTTGGATATTTAAAAATCTGATACCCATCCTTCAGGGCAATGTTTTCCTGAGCAGAACCAATTTGAAAGATAAACAATGCTATAATGAAAACAATTAATCTTTGCATACTTAAAGACCTAATTTATCAGATATTTCAATCATCCTTTTTATTGGTTTCTGTGCTTTAGCCAGTATATTCATATCAACTAAAATCTCTGGTTTTTCGTCTCTTAAACAATTATATATTTTTTCAATCGTTACAAGCTTCATAAAACTGCATTCACTGCAACCACATGTTGAGTCAATGCCAGGTGCAGGGATGTACTTTTTACCTGGGTTTAACTTTTTCATTTGATGGATAATACCTGCTTCAGTTGCCACAATGTAACAATTTGCAGTGTCTGTTTTTGTAAAATGAAGCAATTCTGAAGTAGAACCAATGAAATCTGCAACCATTCTTACCGGAAGCTCACATTCAGGATGAACAATAATTTTAGCGTCCGGGTTTTCCTTTTTCAACCTCAGAATAGCTTCCAGCGAAAATTCTTCATGAACGTGACATGTTCCATTCCATATAACCATGTCGCGACCTGTTTTATTAAGAACATAGTTTCCCAGGTTCCTGTCGGGGGCAAATAATATTTTTTCATAAGGAGGAAGTGATTCTACAATCTGTACTGCATTTGATGACGTGCAAATTATATCCGATAATGCTTTAATTTCAGCTGTTGTATTAACATAAGAAATTATTGTTCTTCCGGGATTTTCCTTAATAAACTTTTCGAAATCAACTGCTTTGCACGAGTCAGCAAGGGAACAACCGGCATTAACATCAGGCAGCAGAACTTTTTTATCAGGCGCCAATATTTTAGCCGTTTCGGCCATGAATTTAACACCTGCAAAAAGAATTATATCAGCATTGTTAGCGGCAGCTTTTTGGGAAAGAGCAAGACTATCGCCAATAAAATCAGCAATATCCTGAATATCACCAGTTTGATAATAATGTGCAAGAATGATTGCATTTTTTTCAGCTTTCATTCTCTTAATTTCTGAAATATAATATTCTACAGTCTTCTGTTTCATTATAACTTTAAAGATACTTAAGTAATCATATAAACATAATCAATATTGTCCGTCAGACGTTATATCCTTCAGTTTTCCGATTTCTTATTAACAACATAATATTCTTATAAGATTATATAAAATTTATTTATAATAGTAATGATATACTGTTAATACTGTTAATATAAAAATCAGATTTCTGTTGTTATTCTCGTCATTAAATCTGTACTAACATCTTTTCAACACTTCAAAAAACATACCGTTTTTGAGAATCAGCATTTTAGTAAACTAATTAACAGATGTTGATAACAGATTATTAATACAGATAATTGAGCAAAAGTAAAGTTTTTAAGGTTTATTTAAGGTTGATATTTAGACTTTCTTTACTTAAAACTTTATATGCGGTGTTATCAACTTACCTGCTACCAATTAAAATGTTGAAAAGAGATGAGTTTATAGATTTTACTTATATTTTGTTTACAGGTTATTAACATGCTATTTTGATTATGTTCTTTCCGGAAAACAAACCGTGCTATATTTTGTTAGTAGTATATATGAGTAAATTTATAATAAAAGAATATTTTTCTTTTAATAGATCAATTATATTAATTTGCGATCAGTTTTAAAATAATTATTTAAAAGGTAATAATTTGAAAAAGAAAAAGATAGCAATTGCATCTGATCATGCGGGGTATTTTCTAAAAGAAAAAATATTGAATTATCTTATTAGTGAAAAGCATGATGTTAAAGATTTTGGTAGTTCGTCTGCAGAAGCAGTAGATTATGCTGATTTTGGGCATCCTCTTGCAAATGCTGTTTCAGGTGGTGAATATGAACTTGGAATATCTATTTGTGGAACAGGCAATGGAATTAATATGGTAGTTAATAAACATCCCGGAATCAGAGGTGCGTTATGCTGGAACGAGGAAATAAGCCGGTTAGCCAGAGCACATAATGATGCAAATATTTGTGCTTTACCTGCCAGATTTATTTCAGAATCTGAAGCATATCTTATAGTTAAAACATTCATAGAAACTTCATTCGACGGTGGAAGGCACCAGAGAAGAATTGATAAGATTTCTTTAAAAATTTATTAATATGCTTTCAAGCTCATGCAGGTATGGTATAAGATCAGTCATTTATTTAGCAAGTCAGCCACTTTCGAATGGAAAAACAGGTATTAAGCAAATAAGTAAGGACCTTGGTCTTCCTCAACCGTTTCTTGCAAAAATTCTTCAGCAGTTAGCAAAACAAAAAATTCTTAGTTCATCGAAAGGGCCTCATGGAGGGTTCAGTCTGTTAAAAGACCCCCGGAAGATCAGTTTGCTCGATATTGTAAAAACTATTGACGGAGATGATATTTTTACAAATTGTGTAATGCATAAAGGCTCATGCGAATCGAGTGGGGGGAATAAAAAAACCTGTCCGCTTCATGAAGATTATGAAAAAACCAGAAAAGATCTGATTAAATTATTCAGCAAAAAGACGATTTATGAACTAGTTAAAAGGGCAAACAATACCGATCTTATATCTATCTGATCTGATCTTTAATCAATGGCTTAATTTTCAACCATATTAAAATTGAAACAAGGATCCCAACTGAATTAAAAACAACATCGAAAAAACTACAGGTACGGCTGGTAGTAATAGTTGATTGTAAAATTTCCATTAAGATGCCATATGAAAGAGGAATAAGAGCTATAAAAAACAGTCTTGCGGTACTTATTAATGATTTTCTGTTTTCAAAAATAATAACAGACATCAGTCCAAAATACATTCCGAAGTGCACAATTTTATCGGGATAAGGGATGTTAAAGGTGGGGATTTCATTGAATGTGTCGGAACTTGCCAGGCTAAGGTACAAGATGATAAGAGCTACAATGATTGAGAATATATTTTTCTTTAGCATTTTTAATGTTTGTCACAAAAGTAACCGGATTTATTCATAAACTTTGTAAATATTTGTGAAAAACTTTACAACAATAACATTCGAAATTCATTGATTTTGACTTCGTCGAGTTTCGCTTCGGTTCTTCGTTTACTCCGATCTAAATAGGGAGCCAGGTAAAAAAGAATAAATTTAAGACATGGCAGGGATATATGTTCATATACCGTTTTGCAAAAAACTCTGTTTTTATTGCGATTTCTATCACCTGATTTCAACTGAGGATAACACTGCGTTTATCGATGCTCTTCTTATGGAAGCATCATTGAGACAAGATTATCTGGAGAACGAAACGGTTTCAACAATATATTTTGGCGGAGGCACTCCTTCTGCTTTTTCAATAAAAGAGCTGGGCACTATCCTTAATGAAATAAAAAAGCTTTTCAGAGTAGAAGAAAATTGCGAAATAACTATAGAATTAAATCCCGATGACATAAACTCTGTTTATCTGGAGGGTCTTAGGGAACTAAATTTTAACCGGGTAAGTTTAGGAATTCAATCGTGGCGCGATTCAGATCTCAAAATGCTTAACCGGCGTCACGATTCAGCCCATGCGGCTCAGGCATTAAAAGAAACTTTTGATGCGGGGTTCGAAAATGTATCAATAGACCTTATTTATGGAATTCCGGGTATGAGTGCAGAGGAATGGGCTTTAAATCTCGATCAGGCCTTTTCGTATGATATTAAACACTTGTCGGCATATCATCTTACTCTTGAACCCGGAACAGTATTCGGGAAGATGCTCGAGAAAGGGCTTATTGCCGAAATTGATGAAGATGAGAGCAATATGTTATTTAACATACTTATTGAAAAAGCAGAATCGGCGGGTTTTATTCAATATGAGATTTCAAATTTCGGCAAACCAGGCTATTTCTCTGTTCATAATTCAAATTACTGGAAACAGGTAAATTATCTTGGACTGGGTCCTTCGGCACACTCTTTTAACGGATATTCTCGTCAGTGGAATGTGCGCGATGTTAAAGGATATATAAAATTGATCAATACCGGGAAATCATTTTTTGAGAAAGAAGAACTTGACACAAAAGCCAGGTTTAATGAATACATAATGACCTCTCTCAGAACAATGTGGGGCATTGATCTTGAGTATATTGAGGAGACCTTTGAAAAAGAGGGCTATGATTATGTTGTTAACACGGCAGGTAAATTCAAAGATTATGGTATGATGATACAGAACAAAAACAGTCTCGTTCTGACAAACCAGGGGAAGATGATATCAGACAATATTATTTCTGAATTTATGATGGTGGTTAACAGCTGATTACTTTTTCGAAAGCATAAAATTTGTACGTCCGATTATGTTGTCTTCCAGGTAAAGCTCTACACTATAGTTTCCAATAATGAAATCGCCCGTATTATCAAGAAAGATGCACATTTCAACATCCTGATTTATATAATCCACGCTTCTGCTTGCTGAGTATATTATTTTGTTTTTATTATAAGTAAAAAGATTGTCAGGGCTGCTGGTTATTACAAGCGAGTCGGGTCTTATCACCCTCATAAAAACCTCTTTCGGACCGGCTTGTGCCAGTGGGTTCTCACGAAGAGTGAAGCATATTCTGAGCTTATCGAGAAGATTTATTCTTGTTGTTTCCTTTCTTTTTTTATTCAACGAAACAGCCACTATATCTTTAGCCTGAATTACGGAAGCGATCTCAACCTTTGAACTCAATTCCTCTCTAACCTTTGACAGCTCGGTATTTTTGCTTGTTACCTGAGAAATTTGCTGGTGGATTTCGGAATTTTCGGCAACAAGTACTTTATTTCTTGAATTTAGCGAATCGATCTGAACAATATAGCTCTTCATTATTTCCCTCATTGTCGTGATTTCACCTTTATATCTTTTTATTAGCTGAGTGTTTGAAGCATTAACTGACAACAACTGCACAATCCTCGTTTTTTCCTTTAGCATAACCGAATTGAGGCTGTCATTATTAGTTTTTAAGGTGTCGTAAGCGACTACCATAAGTCTCAGTTCATTTGCCAGAGAGTCTTTTTCCTGGGTAAGGGTAGTTTCCATATCAACCATTTTGGTTTTTTGATCGAAATACATAACAATCAGAAAAATCAGGGCTCCTGCCAGAATAATAGAAATTGCTATCATCCCGATAGGAACGCTTTTTTTTGTTGACTGTTGTGACGGGCTATTATTAGTTGTGTCGCTCATATTTTTAATTGTCTTTAAAAGAATTCGTCCGCAAAATTAATAATATCCTGATAATAATAATTGTATCCGATTCAAAGATTAAATTTACAGAACAAAAGAGACAGTATTAATGTTTAATATCTGAACTATGAAATACATTGGTGCACATGTAAGCGCTTCGGGGGGAGTTGATAATGCCCCTTTAAATGCAAACGCAATAGGAGCGAGGGCATTTGCTCTTTTTACAAAAAATCAACGGCAATGGTTTTCCAATCCGCTTACACTTGCAACTATAAAACTATTCAGGGATAATTGTGAGAAGTATAACTATAAACCTTTTCAGATACTTCCTCACGACAGCTACCTCATTAATATAGGCCATCCTGAAGCCGTGGCACTGGAAAAGTCGAGAGCGGCATTTCTCGATGAAATGCAGCGATGTGAACAATTGGGCCTTGACCGACTCAATTTTCACCCGGGAAGTCACCTGAAGGTGATAAGTGAAGAAGAATGTCTTACCCGTATAGCAGAATCGATAAATATTGTCCTCGACAAGACAAAAGGTGTAACGGCAGTTATTGAGAACACTGCGGGGCAGGGATCAAATGTCGGGTATAAGTTCGAACAGATCAGATTCATAATCGACATGGTTAATGATAAATCGCGTGTTGGTGTTTGTATTGATACGTGTCATGCTTTTACTTCGGGTTATGATGTTAAGACACCCGATGGTTTTAAAAAGACATTTGATAAATTCAGCGAAATTATTGGTTTCCAATATCTTAAAGGAATGCATTTGAATGATTCAAAAAAAGAACTTGGAACAAGAGTTGACAGACACGATAATATAGGAAAGGGGTTTCTGGGGGAAGAAGTGTTCCGTATAGTTGTAAATGATCCGCGTTTCGATAATATGCCTCTTATTCTGGAGACCCCCGAGGAATCATTATGGGAGGAAGAAATTAAAAAGCTGTATCAGATGATTGTTTATAGGCAGACAAACATTAAAGAGAGTTAAGTAATTATTGATTTAACATCAATATGTTTGAGCTTTGCTTTAGTAGCCCTATAACCAATAGAAAAGAGCTCTTCGGCTTTTTCAGGATCGAGGATTCCGTAAGTACCTAATTTCAATGGAGCAATAAAAAGATCAAATCTTTTTGCTTTTTCTGTGATTTCTTTTGACATGCTAAGCATGAAAGTTCTTTCAGCAATGCTAATCAGACCGCTTATTTTTTCCATGTAACCCACAGGGTTCACAAACGAACCAATAAGAAAATTGCATTTATTTTCAATTGGACGTAAAGGGAGATTGTCAAGCACCCCACCGTCGACATAGCAAATGCCGTTGATAATAACAGGCTGAAAAAGTACCGGGATGCTCGCGGAAGCAATTATGGGATTGACTAGCTCGCCCTTTGAAAAATATACTGCCTTACCATTATTAAGATCAGTCGCAGTTACATATAAAGGAATTTTCAGTTCTTCAAATGTTTTTGCATGTAAATAGGTTTTCAATATTTTTGTTACTCCGCCAATCTGGAGTAATCCTTCTCTGGGCAAAGTTGGTCGCATAAAGTCAAGCCGGCTGCCGGAGTTCATTATCTTATGGATTTCTTTTGGAGTATTCCCATCAGCATATAATACACCAGCAAGGGCTCCTGCACTTGTTCCGGAAATAACATCAGGAAATATTCCGGCATCATTTAATGCCTGCATAACTCCAAGATGTGCAAATCCACGTGCGCCACCGCCACTTAATACAAGGCCTATTTTATATTTTGTTTTTGACATTTTTATTATTTAGGTCCCTGTTTAGCCGCTCAAAAAATCAACCAGCAATTTAATATTTAGAAACGTAACGATTGCAGTAATAAGCAATAAAACAAAATTCAGGTAGGTACTATTAGCATATTTTCCCATAACCCTTTTTGATGAAGTGAGATATATTTGAATGGCCATAGTGAAAGGAAGCTGGACGCTAAGAAATACCTGCGACAAGATGAGACCTTTGAACGGGTTTCCGATAAAAAAGATAATTATGAGAGCCCCGATCAAAGAGATTAAAACACCAATACGGGAATGGTTATCCTTAATGTCATAGGGCTCTTTATACATTCCTGAAACAATTGAGCCACCGGCCATTCCTGATGTTATTGATGAGGCTACTCCGGCGAAAAGAAGAGCCAGCGCAAATACTATTGAAGCCTTACTTCCCAGCAACGGGACAAGAAGTTTTTCGGCCTGTTGAAGTTCCTCAACCTTTTGTCCGGTTTTAAAAAACGTGGCAGCGGCCAGAATAATCATAGCGCTATTGATTGCCCATCCGATAATCATCGAAAACAAAGTATCGGCAAATTCAAATTTAAGTTGCTTTTTAATCACTTTTTCATCCTGAAGATTCCATTGGCGGCTTTGTATTACTTCTGAATGTAAAAACAGATTGTGTGGCATAACGACTGCACCAAGAACACTCATAAGCAGCAATATAGATCCTTCAGGAATACTGGGCTTTACCCAGGATATTCCTACCGCAACCCAATCTACATCAACAAGAAAGAGTTCATATAAAAAGGATATTCCTATTATTGATACGAAACCAATGATCCACCTCTCAATTTTTTTGTAAGAATTTGTGAATAACATAATTATAACAAAAACAGTTACCAGAACTGCACCAATATTTATAGGGATATCAAAGAGCATGTTTAAGGCTATTGCGCCACCCAGAATTTCAGCCAGCGAGGTTGATACAGAAGCAAGCACTGCAAAAGAGAGAATAGCTTTTGAGATCTTTGGATGAATATATATCGTAGCGGCTTCAGAAAGGCAGAGTCCGGTTACTATACCCAAATGTGCTACGTTATGCTGCAGTACGATAAGCATAATTGTTGACAAAGAAACAATCCATAGAAGGGTGTAGCCAAATTCAGAACCTGTTGCAATATTTGCTGCCCAGTTGCCAGGATCGATAAAGCCAACAGTTACCAACAAACCCGGACCAATATATTTGAAAATATCGAGCGCTCCGTAAGAGGGAGTGTGATCCTTTCTCTTCAGATCTTTTAATAAACCACCAGGACTGAGTAGATTTTTGATATTCAACATACTGAAAATGAACAAATCATATTGAACCTGTAAAACGAACAAGATAAGTATAGCAAAGATAAACAAAGCAACTGAAAATAATCACAGTCAGATCATCACCTGAAAATTGAAGAAAATTAATAAATTTGTGTAGGAGATTCCCGGGAGTCATAAATTAATACAGAAATATATGCAATTCATGCTTATTGGATATGATGGCACCGATGAAGGGGCAATGGAAAGAAGGTTAAAGGTACGTGAAGCACATCTCGAAAATATTGCGGTGCTTAAAAAGTGTGGAGGATGCCTTTTCGGAGGGGCTATTCTCAGCGACGAAGGTAAAATGATAGGATCTGTAATTGTATATGATTTTCCTGACCGGAAGTCGCTGGATGAGAAGCTGAAGGAGGAGGTATATATTTCCGGAGGCGTATGGGAAAAGATAGAAATTAAACCGTTTCGGATAGCTAAGATATAACACATGAGAGCAATTATAACAGGAGCTACCGGATTAGTAGGAAATCTGATATTAAAAGAAGTTCTGAAAGATAACGATTTTTCCGAAGTGAGGATCTTTGTAAGGAAACCTACTGGGATTATCAACCCCAAACTCATAGAAATTGTAAGTCCTCTGATTGAAATTGATTCTTTAAGTAGTGAAATTAAAGGGGACGTGTTGTTTAATGCTTTGGGAACCACAATAAAGAAAGCCGGAAGCCAGGCAGAACAACAAAGGATCGACAGGGATTTGCCGATCAGCTTCGCCAGAATTGCTTCAAAAAACGGTGTTAAAATTATGCTGAATATTTCAAGTGTCGGGGCAAATCTGAAAGGCGGATTCTATCTGAGGACTAAAGCTGAGATGGAAGCCGGAACGGAAAAATTCTTCCCGCAGAATACTTTCCATTTCAGGCCGGGTTTTCTTGTGGGAGAGAGAAAGGAGTTCAGGTTGGCAGAAAAAATTGCTTTTGGTGTTATGAAACTGATGGATCCTGTTTTGAAGGGATCTTCACAAAAGTACCGGGGTATGCCGGCAGACAAGCTCGCAAAAGCAATGATTTATGTAAGTAAAAACCCTTCCGGGAAACCGCCTGTTTTATATTTTCCTGAGATTATGCAGTATGCAGTAAGGTCAATGACGGAACCACCACTAGTCTAGGCAATTACATTACCGGTCCTTAGAGAAGCGTCTCCGGTTACTTTTTCCCTACTCCAAGATTGATGTAACAGGGAGCTGTTGGATCGCATGTTATAGTCCCATCCGGTTTATAGATCAGCTCCTGCACATATACAGCCGACCCTCTCATATTCAATCGTGGGGGAATACTGCTGAAGTAGAAAAGATATGCATGTCCGTTTGAGATCTCTATATCGGCATGGTTTCCCCTGCTTCCCTCAACCATATTCACTCTCCTTTGAGCCTG